>ERZ505997.60-NODE-60-length-45373-cov-8.21104_pt1 | contig 45373 bp, 22 predicted proteins | sample MGYA00513580_ERZ505997 | MGnify/ENA metagenome assembly ERZ505997
CGACGCTCTTCCGATCTTTAGGGTATATGAAAAAGGGAGACTTCAACTTCTATTGATAAAACCAATCATGTTGAATCTCCCTGTTTTATGTTTACCCACAATCGGGAAAGAGCCCTGTCACTGATTTCTCTTTTTTCGTTCCTATTATATTTTACACTTCAGCTTCTCCAGTAACGGACCAAGCAAATGTTCATCTTCTTTCCGCATTCCGTACTCTCCTATCCGGATATGCGGTTTATAGCTGCCGTGAAAATCACTGCCGCCACTGATCAGCAAATGCTTTTGTAATGCATATTCCTTAAAATAGTTCTGCTGATCCATGGTGTGATAGGTTGTAAATACTTCGATGCCATCCAGCCCCATGGAACAAATTTCATTCAGTAAAGCATCCTTCTTGAAAAAAGCAACACCGGGATGGGCAAGGACCGCGATCCCATTATACTCATGTATCAGTTGTATTACATCCTCTGCCTGAGGATATGGTACAGGAACAAACGCCTCTTTACCATAAGAACAAGAATCCCAATAGAAATTGACGACTGCATTACCCGCCCTCTTTCCACCTTCATAATAGTCCTGCAGCTGCTGCAGATGCTCTCTTTGCGCATGAGCTAAAAACGTTCCGTAAATCACCTGAAAAGGATTTTCCTTTCTGCACCGTTCCATAAGCGTATCAACCTGCAAATCAACATGGTACAGCTCTTCAAGACGCTGTGCCTTGCTTTTGAAAGCCGCAAATTCCAGTTCATTTATTCTTTCATGAAGATGTTCGAATACCGGGGCATGATATTGCAGCTGAAAACCGATGATATGTGTTTCATATCCATGAAACAGAGAATCAAATTCAATTGCAGGTAATACAGCAATTCCCTGTTTCTTTCCTTCCCGATACATTTCATCAATTCCCTGCATACAATTATGATCACAAAGAGCAACCGTATGCAGTCCTGCTTTCTTTGCAAGTTCAATTAATGCAGAGCATTCATACTCACCATCGATACTCCAGATAGAATGCATATGAAGATCCTTGCTTACACGATTAGAATTCCGCATCTTCATCAGCTTCCTCTACATTTGATAGCTGCAATTCCATAATGCTTTCTCTTCCCTTCGCGATACAGTGCTTACACAATGCATCCAGATCCATAAAATTTCTGGATATATAAGCTTCCAGTACCATGATGAGATTACAGCCGGAAATAATATGAAGATCATGTTTTCTCTGCGCTTGTAGTATCTGAGCCTGATTTGCGGGAGATCCCCCCGGTATGTCACAAAATATCAAAATACCGTCACCTTGGTCCAGTTCATCACATTTTAAGGATAATTTTTCATGAAAATCTGCCGGATCATCCTTCTCCTGTAAACATAAAACATCCAGAAGATCACTTTCATCATTGAAAAAACAATACGTTTCTTTCAGTCCCTGAGCCAGAGGTCCATGTGAAATCAAAAGTATTCCTATCATTATAATTTCCTCCTTTTCTACATCATACCTTGATTTTTTTCTTCAGTCAATAATTTGTTTATACATATGACAAATAATGTATACATATATATTTTTGTATAGACAATTTATTTTTTCAATGCTATAATGCAATCGTAAAGATCCCATGATATAAGCAATATTGGATCGGAAAGGATAGGATACCATATGAAGTATTTAACATCAGCATCTAATTACGAAAAGCACCCCACCACTGTCATACAGGGACATGACAATCAAGCCGTACGAGGTTATGAGGACATATGCAAATGGATCAAAACCAAAATGACCAAAGAGCGCAACATCGTTTGTGTCGACTGCTACATTGGCGTAGATCAGGAGGAACTGCTGGAAGGTTTATGTAAATATCTGACATTTGATAAAATTATTTGCAGTGATACGATTTTTTATGATAATGATAAGATCTATGAGCTTTTAAAGCGTAACATTACCAATGACCGTGTATATGGAATTGCTTATTACGGAAAGTGGATGGATTTAGTAGATCCGCAAAGACTGGCAAATGCCCGTGAAGAAGCAGATACAGCCACTGGTAATATTTTGATTCTCGGTACTGCTGCAGACTACATCACAAAGAGTGATATTCTTGTTCTTGCGGATATGACAATCTGGGAAATTCAGATGCGCTACCGTCATGAGCATCTGCCGAACTTCCATACAGATAATGCAGATGAAGACATGATACGAAAGTTCAAAAGGGGATATTTCATTGACTGGAGAATAGGTAATGTACATAAGCAAAGCCTATATGATAAATTTGACTTCTATCTGGATACTGTAAAGCACAATGATCCCCGCATGATTGACAGAGAAGCATTTGAGGATGGTCTAACACAGCTTTTACAGCAGCCGTTTCGAACAGTACCGTTCTTCGATGAAGGACTCTGGGGCGGTCAGTGGATGAAGGAGGTTTGTGATGTAGAGGATAAAGACAGAATCAATTATGCATGGAGTTATAATCTTCTGTTCCAGGAAAATGAGGTAAACATCACATTTAAAGATATTTCAGTAAATATTCCAGGCTATACTTTGATGCAGCGTTTTCCAAAGCAATTGATCGGCGAAAAAGGCTTTGCCAGATTTGGTGCAGAGTATCCGATTCGTTATGATTTCCTAGATACGATGGAAGGTGGAAACTTATCCCTGCAGGTACATCCAAACCAGCAATATATGGTACAAAATTTTGCGATGCCTTTTACACAGGACGAAAGCTATTACTATCTTGACTGTGCAAGTGATGAAGAAACTTACATATATCTCGGTTTAACTGATGAGGCTAACCGTGAAGAGATGGAACGTGATCTCAGACTGGCATCTGAAGGAAAAATTGATTTTCCTGCTGAAAAGTATGCAAATAAGCTGCCAGCTAAAAAACATGATCACTTCAGCATACCGGCAGGTACAGTACATTGTTCCGGAGCTAATACAATGGTCTTAGAAATTTCCTCTTCACCTTGTATTTTCACTTTCAAATTATGGGATTGGGGAAGAATTGGTTTAGACGGACTTCCAAGACCTGTTCATATTGATCATGGTATGAAGAACATTCAATGGGATAAGCATACCAGCTGGATTAAAGAAAAATGTGCTTTTGATCCGGTATTGATAGAAGAAGACAGTGTACATAAAGAAGAACGTACGGGATTGTGTGAACTTCAATTTCTGGAATGCAGAAGAATCTGGATGACTGGAAAAACAACGCATTGCACAGATGGAGAAACCAATGCTCTGAATTTAATCAGCGGTAAGGAAGCTCTCATTGAAAGTCCGGAAGGACAATTTGCGCCATTCGTCATTCATTTTGCTGAAAGCGTATGTATCCCTGCAACCATAAGGTCTTATACGATTACACCATACGGAGAAAGTGAAGGAAAAGAAGTCGCTATCATGAAAACATTTGTCCGTTTCTAATATGAAACGACTATATCGTATTAAGCCGATTGGTCATTACCGGATATGGGGAAGTGATACACTGGGAGACCAATTCCATCTCACAAATCCCAGATCCATAGGTGAAATCAGCTGTGCCAGTGCGAATTCCTCATGTGATTGCGAGATATATGAGGAAGCGTATACCTTATCTGATTTTTATAAGAATCATCCTGAATATTTTCATCTGTCATGTAAACAATTTCCCCTGCGTATAAATATAATGGCAGCAAATGAGGATTTATCTATTCAGGTACATCCTGAAAAACATCCACAACAGACGCTCAGCCGGAAGCCTGGTATGTCATTCACAGTGATGGCTCCCGGTTATGTCTGGGGCACAACTGGCAAAAGAAACAGGATTTTCTGGATGCGGTTGCTCATCACAAGCTTCTTAATGGAATTCGCTATCTTCCCTGTGCCAGCAATGACTATTTCTATTTACAGCCGGGAACCGTACATGCGGTAGGTAAGGGATCTCTGATATACGAACTCACATGTCAATCTGATATCACATATCGGCTTTATGATTATGAACGAACAGATGAATCAGGACATAAGCGACCCCTGCATATAGAACAGGCTGCAAAGTATATATACTATCCGCAAGTATTGAAACAGCGCACACCGATACAATTGATACAAAGCAGAGATTGTATACAGACAGTATACCAAAATGATCCCGGCATCTTTACGTTAAAGAAAATAGAGCTGCATGGAGATACCACGATACACCATAAGGATTTCCACCTCCTAACGGTAATTGAAGGAAACGGCACGATCAACGACGAACATATAAACAAATGGGATACACTTCTTCAAATTTGTGATACAAAAATTCATCTATGTGGTGATATGACAATCATGGCAGCGAGCTTTAAAGAAGCAAAGACTTCCTGCATAGCCACATAACCCTATGTATGACATAACGATAGCGAAACACAACTCTATAGCATCTGCAAACAGTAAATGCGTTATCCAAACTATCCGTTTAATACTAAGCTGTATTTGCAGTTTTCCTATCAATAGTGCATGTATATAATGGGCAAAGTCTTTTGGAACTTACCTTACAAAATAAAACCCTGAAGTTATAGAGGACATAATATCCATAACTTACAGGGTTTTTATCTTATTCTTTACAGCAGAGATGCCGCTTCTTCGTCCACAATCAGAGTGAAATGAGGATGCAATGTCAGAATGGAGGCTGGCACATCCTGATCAACCACCTGTTCCAGCAGTGTTTTGATAATGCCTGCTTTTTTTACTCCGCTGGCAATCATGACGATATGTCTGGCACGCATAATACTGCGTGGACCCATTGTAATATAATACTCAGGAACATCTTCCTCAACATTATGAAACTCCGGCAAGATGCGTGCTTTTAAACGCTGATCATTTTCCACACGGGTTGTCAGATCACCAAATTTTGTCGTCTGTGGCAGATTACCGCAAAAGTGACCGTCTGCCCCTACTCCCAAAATCACCATATCCAGCCCACCGTCTTTTTCAATGCGCTCGTCCTGTGTCTGATAATTAAACTGATCAAGCTTATGAATTTGTTCTTCTTTTATGTGAGCAGGTGTAAAGAATGCATCCCGCAGACCGGATATCGTAACGCCCTCACGGTCCTCTTTTCGATAGGGTATTTCATCAAAGTTATAGAAATGCACATGCTGAAACTGTTTTTTATCTTTTACCATAGGTACCAAAATTTCATACATACGCTGCGGTGTCGTCCCACCTGTTATCGAAAGATTTACTCGTTCCCTATCCTGATACATATAACTCATCACATAGCCTGCGGCTACCTGACTCATCTCTTCAACGTCTTTACCGATTATCATTTTCATTTTTATATTCTCCTTAACATATAATATTCATAATTTCCTGACCAGCAGATACTGCATGCTCTTTATCTTTCACAAACAGGTCGAGATACTGGTTGGCGTTCGTGATGATCATAATGACATCACTATTGTAGTTTTCTTCTTTTATTTTCGCCTGATCAAATCGTATTAAGGCAGTTCCCTTAGTAACCGTGTCTCCCAGCTGTACTTCAGAAGTGAAAAAGGCACCGTTTAAATTCACCGTATCAATTCCGATATGAAGAAGGATATCCACACCCTCACTGCTTCGGATACCGATTGCATGCAGTGTAGGGAACAGGGCGGTTACCTCACCATCCACCGGAGCATATATAACATCCTCCTCTGAATGGAAGGCAATGGTTTTTCCCATTTTCTCCTGTGCAAAGGTATCATCCGGCAGCTCCTTCACATCTGTAAAGCTGCCATTTACCGGACTGTACACGGATATGACCTTATCATCCATTGATGCTGTTATTGTAGGTTTTACGATTGCCTGTACTTCCTTGATATTTACGCTTCCATCCTCTTCGATCAGCTTATTTTTCAATAGAAAGATAATGGCCATTGTTACAGCAATGGAAACAGGCAGACCAATGGCAATTCCCATAAAGCCTTCTCCAAATGTTGCAGGGATGGTAATCAGAGAGGACATGACCATGGCATACTCCGCACCATTGAATGCCGCACAGATAGCAGCACCAATTCCTCCACCAATCATCGTTGCTATCATAGCAACCTTATATTTTACAATGATGCCATATAAACTTGGCTCTGTAACTCCCAGAAATCCTGAAATTGCTGCGGATAGAGATATATTCTTCATTTTTTCATTCCGCTTACGCAATATCAGATAGATAGCTAATGGCGCAGCAGCCTGTGCCATAGTACTCATATAATTCATAGCTCCAATTGTTGTGAATCCATAGGTAGCAAGCTGCTGAGATACGATTGCACGTACTGCATGATGCGTTCCTGTAAGAACGGTCAGCGGACGCAAGAAGCCAATCACAAATCCGGCGATAATCGGTGAGAAGCTGATTAGTGCCTGTACTCCCTCGGCAAGGTACTCACCGATATAAAATCCAAGTGGACAAATCATAACCAGAGAGACAGGTATGATGATAACCAGTGACAGCATCGGTGTAAAGATAACACTGATAATATCCGGGATATGCTTCTCAAAAAAGCGGTATACATAGCTTAATATCCAAACGGATAAAATGATCGGTATGACAGAGGCATTATAATCTAAATATGGCACACTGATAAAGCCGAAAACCTGAAAGCTTTCCGAGCCTGCATTGATGCCCTCATACATAGTCGGATGCATCATACTGCCGGCAACCGCCAACGCCATATATGGGTTTGTCTTAAACCGCTTTGCGGCAGATACGGCTAATAGAAACGGATAGAAATAAAACATACCATCCGATACGATATTCAATAGATTAAAGAGATTGCTTCCCCATTCAATCCATCCAAACTCCCAGAACATAAAGAGAAAGCCTTTGATCATACCTCCACCGATAATCGGAGGCAGACTTGGAATTAAAATGGAGGATATTGTCTCCAACAGATTTGATAGGAAGGATTTCTTCTCCTTTGGCCCTGTCTCCTTTTCTTCATCATTGAAAGCCGTTAATGCGGTAAGTGCCTGATAGACCTTTGTCACCTTACTGCCTACAATAACCTGAAACTGCCCGTTTTGTTCCTGTACCCCCAATACTCCCTCCAACTGCTCAATATACTTGACATCTGCTTTTTTTCTATCTTTTAAGGTGAATCGCAATCTGGTAACACAATGGGTCAGATTTTTAATATTTTCCTCTTTCCCTATATGATCCAGGATTGCTTTTGCTAAATCCTGATTTTTCATAAATGACTCCATTCCCCCGCACTTTGCGTGCGGACACAAATATTACACGAAGGTTGCTTCATACTACAAACTGGATTTTCTCTTTCACTATCTCCTATTGCATTGCATTTTCAGTAAACGGTTAATATGTAAGGTAAGATATAATTTTTCACTATATGCTGATGTATTTTGATAAAGTACATCCATTTTGTCTGCAATACTTTGTGCACAGGCATATGCCTTTGGATATTTTTCCTGTACAATCTCCAGCAGTTCATCATTGATGGATTCCTCTATTTCAAAATTCAGCTGACGGATCAGATAATATCTTAAATGTGTTATGAAACGAGAGAACGATGTACTGTTCTGATCAATCGTACAATCAAAATATGTTTCTATATAGGAAACAATTTCTGCCATAACATCTGTCAGCTGTGAAACATCATATGCTTCGCTCAGTCCACCTAATGCATTTACGACATGCATTGTCAGAAATACGGCTTCTCCCTGTGGAAGGTCTACATGCAAACGTTCCTTAATCAGATGCAGTGCGTAGTAGCCAACTTCCATTTCTTTAGGATAAAACTGCTTGATTTCGTTTGCGAGAGGATGATCTATCAGCATATGCTTCTGCATGCGTTCCATTGTAAATTTTAGATGATCCGCAAGTGCAAACATCAGGTTTCCGGAAACCGGTTTACCCAGCATTTCATTTGCCTTAACAATGATTTCCTCACAGACATTCAGTGTTTCCATTGGAAGACTTTTTAACAATTTTATATAATAGACATCATCCGTATGCTCCTGTAATATAAAACGTTGTTCAATCAGCTGTTCATTCACATCATTTCCGGGATATACCTGAAATCCCAGACCTTTTCCGGTTACGATCATCTTTTGTGTTCCATCCTTGATGAGTACGACATTGTTGTTTATACGATTGATAACCTTCATAATGACACCTCTTTTTTTATGTGATCACATAGGAATTAAATAAATGGAATAAAAAAGACCCAAATGATTTATACTAAAAATCACTTAGGTCATGCCGGCATATTCCGTAACAAATCCTGGTTACTATTTAATTCATTTACATTCTAACAGACGCAATTTCTCTTGTCAACCACTTTCATCAGAAAAATGAAACCGCTTATATTTATAAATTACGGTTTTCGCAATCACCTGTAAGAAAGTTTATTCGTAGAAATTACTTTGATAACCATAGCTGGAAACATACCATTTCATACAGCAGCAACTAGAAATCATATATAATATAAAACAATTTTATGCAGTCCGTCTCCGCTTATATTTCCTATGCGCGTTCCTTTATTATAATTTTTTATCACTGCAATTCATCGCAGTCATGCCCAGCTCAAGTCATTTTATCAGGCGTCATAAGCAATCATTTCTTTATCCTCACATCGCCTTTCACATTTCTCTTGTCATTTTTCTCGCCCGAACAATCAGAAAGCTTGGTTTGATAAACTCTTTTATCATACCCGGACATTCCTGCAGCGCATGTTCATCCGGCAGCGTTTCCACCATATCTTCTACAAAAAAACCAGTGTGTGCAAGCGTGGTGATGATGGTTCCCATCATGCGATGACAGTTTTCCACATTGTCGACATACCAGAAGCCGCTCCTCTTTCCTTCCCTTCCATAATCAGAAAAGGTATAGGAAATACAATCTCCATGCTCATCGTGATTATAGTGACCCTTTCCATCATAGGTCGCAGTTATAATTGGATGCTCCTGTGAAAACAGAAGGATGCCACCCGGTCGTAACAGCTTATAAATATCATGTACCAGGGCAGGGAAATCTTCAGCATAATGAAAGGCTAGAGAGCTGTACACAAGATCATAGCTATTGTTTAAGGTGCCAAGCTCCGCCATATCCATTCGCATATATGTAATTACAGGATGTGCATAGTTTCTTCTTGCTTCTTTCAGCATTTTTTCTGAGATATCGATCCCGGTTACATGTGCAGCGCCGTTTTCTGCAAAATGAAGACAGTTATGCCCATAACCACATCCGATATCCAATATCGCCTTACCTTTACTATCCGGCATCAGCTTCTGCATCTTTGGCTGCTCCATAAAATCATTATAGTTTTTCCTATGCAGACGTAAATCCATATACGCAGAAAAAAATTCATCATTATCGAAAATATTTTGCGTCATTTCACATTCCTCCTTCTTTCCTCTATGATTTTTCGTGACCGCTCCGCCTGTATTTTCAAAATGCCGTTTTTTTCTGCATATGCCTGAACAAACGCTTCACTTTTTTCACAGGTAAAGGCAGACATGCAAAGAAGCAGCTTCCACAGAATCAAAGAGTCTTTCTTCCATTTTTCAGCCAGCTGCAAAAGTGAATCACAGATTTGTGGTGAAGCGATATCCGGGTGATAAAAGGCCATAAACCCTATAGCGTCCAAAGCCTCACTTACTTTTGCTTTATCGTCACCTTCTGTAACAGCTACTAAAACAGAGGCTGTACATGGATTCATTTTTCCCATACAGCGCGCTATAATATCCCGCGGAAGTGGATAGGATTTTTTTGCGGATACTGTCTCGGGAACTGTTTTATACTGGTTTGTCCCTATCCTTCCCAGATACAGAGCCATTTTTTCAGCTGTTCTTTGATCACCTGCCTCAAGCGTTTCACAAATTGCTATCCGCGTGTATAAGCACTTCTCCTTTTCCAGCTGCTGAAGAAGCTCATCAGCAGCCTGCTCCACATCTTTTTTCAGGCTGATTGCTGCAGCACTTCTTATCCATGCCGTTTCATGTGATAGCAGAAGTATACGCTTCTTCACTTCCAAGGATGACAGCTCTTCTATATCATCCGATGATGCCTTTCCCCGCTTTCGCAATTGCTCCTCTGTACTTTTCATACACATACCCCCTTCGATAAAAAGACACTGTACAGTGTCTTTCAGCCTATTTGTTTTTATATTTTTTTGAAGTTTCCGTACTTACAACCGTATAAGTAAACATCTTATAGTTGTAAATGGTTTTTGTATATTCGATTGGATTATTATTCAAATCATACGCCGTATTATAAACAATCAGAGCAGGACCTGATTTTGCCTGCAACAGAATATGTGCGTCTTCACCGCGAATGCTGTCTGCCCGAATGTCATCTCTTGCCCATGATAAATCCAGGTGATAATGCTCATAGAAAACATCATATAAAGAAAAGCTTTCAAAGTTGAACATTTCAAGACCCGGACAGTATAATGCATTGATATGCGCATATTCTACAGCGATTGCTTCATCATTCGCATAACGGATCCTATGCAGAAAATAGACTTCATCCGTTTCCTTCAGATTCATTGCCTCACGTATATGCTCATCCGGTTTTATCCTTTCCAGATGCAGCACCTTACTATGGCATTTCAGCCCTTTTCGCTCCATGAGTTCTGTAACGCCCAGTATTTCCTTGCTTCTTTGAATCATCAAATCCATTACAAACGCACCACGGCCACGATCAATGCGTACCACTCCCTGCTGCTCCAGCTTTTGCAGGGCATGTCGGATGGTCATTCTGCTTGCGCCAAAGCGCTCCTGCAGCTCCCGCTCAACAGGAAGCTTATCTCCCTGTTTATATATTTCCTGTCGTATTTCCTGATGAATCGCATCTGCAATTTCCAAATATTTAGGCTTACTCTCTTTCATTTACCTCACCTCATTGTATGTTAATCCTATTATAACAAATAAATCAGTATTTGTATGTACCTTACAGGATAATATATCTTGAGTAGCAATTGTCTATACAAAACATCCTTCATAGTGTATATTTATTTCCTATCAGCAAAGATATCATACTCACTTTACAGTATGGAAAAAGGCCCATCACACAACGATTGGACCTAAAGAAGCTTCTCTCACATCACATTGCAAGAACCTTATTCCATTTTTCTTCAATAACAGGAATCCCGTTTTTCCTATGCTCCTCCATCGTTTGCCACTCCGGTTCACCCGGAAATAAAACAGGCCTTGCTTCATCAATCGGCTTGGATGCCTTGATATAAGCGAGGATACCATCCACAATGGCATCGGTCTGCTCTTCAGTATTTGCCTTCGATGGGTCTATGGCAATCATCATCTGAGATAGTCCTATCTCATCTTCAAAGGTCCCGATTGTATGCACCGCATTCCCGGCTGTCAGCACACTTGCGATCATATCCAGTGCAATCGAAATCCCGCTCCCCTTCCAGAAGCCCATAGGCAGCACTCTTTTTGTTTTGTATATTTCACCGGGATCCCTTGTAATCTGTCCGCCGGTATCATATCCGCCAGGCACCGGAAGCTGCAGGCCCTTCAGCCTGTAATCCTCTATCTTTCCATAGGAGAACTGAGACATTGCACAGTCGATTACAACATGCTGCCCATTGCTGCGCGGAATTGCAAATGCCAGTGGATTATTTCCAATTCTCTGATCCTCACCACCCCATGCAGGCATATTCGGCTTTGTATTTGACCAGCAGATACCGATGCACCCGGCATCCGCTGCCTGAAACCCATAGCTCCCACCACGCATCCAGTGATTGTTATTGGCCAGTGCTACCATACCAATGCCATACTGCTTTGACAGCTCACAGGCTCTTTCCATAGCCTGTCTGGCATTCAGGGGACCAAAACCGCGATGTCCGTTCCAGCGTTCATACGCTCCAAGCTGTAGCTCACAGGTTGCCTTGATATCAGGATCTATTCCTCCCTTCTCCAAATACTCCACAACCTTTGGAAAACGATTCAGTCCATGCGAATAGACCCCTGCCAGACTATTCTGTGCAAAGATTGCCGCAGCAGCCTCTGCTCTGTCCTCCTGAAACCCCTTCTTCGTTAAAACACGTTTGAATTCCTGCAGCATTGTATCATAGCTTACACGCATAATAAGTTCATTCCTCCTCACGGTACTTTGATAGTTGCGTTTCCTGGTTTCCATATATGGTTCTATGTACTCGCTCTATGTTCTTAGTTGCTCTTAAACAAGCACGGTTGTCAGCCCATGATGATTTCCTTTAGCTGATCTCCTTCATTTTTATAGAAATCCTTAAGGATACGCAAATCTGTTCCCAGTGCAAAATCACGAACGCCAAGCTCATAATAATAGGCCGCATCCGCCGCATTCCGTATTTCTACACGGATGCGTTTTCCATATCGAAGTGCTGTTTCGATTACATATTTTTCAACCTCTTTGACCTCATCCGGATGTGCGCTTTTATCAAACCCGGAATTCATGGAGAAATCAGCAGGACCGAACTGCAGGAAATCGACCTCCTCCACCTGACAAATCTCTTCCAAATTGTGTACTGCCTCAACCTTTTCTATCATAAAGCCCTTAACGATATCACAAACATCCCGTGCGTAATCCATCTGACTGGACAGATTGGCATTGCGTATCCAGCGTCTGTTCACAAAGCCAAGAGCGCCTCCATCCGGTGTAGCCGGTGTAATTTGCCGGATGGTCTCTCTCACCTCTGCCGCTGTTGTATGATCGGTGAACAGGATTCCCTCAAAACCGGATGCCATAGCCTTTTGCGCCACATATATACGATTGTGATAGTCCGGCTTTATAATCATGGAAATATTGTGCAGCTCTGCTGCGCGTGCCATGTTCTCCAGGTCGTAATGGTCAAATGGGGCATATTCCGCCAGGAATTCCACATAATCATACAGCTCGTTGCTGCCGATGATTTCAATAAGCTGCGGCCATGTAAAATCGATACGGGTTGCGATGATTACTTCTTTTTCCTTTAATTTCTTTCTTAACTGATTTATCATATTGTTTTACCTTTCCTGCAGAGCTCTTCTGCTATCGTTACTTTTTGATTCTTTAACACTGTGTGCGATATCCCTGCTGCCATGGTAATCAGACGCATCAGCTGGTAACCGGTTTCCTCCAGATATTCCTCTGTATGTGCCAGTGCCTCATGGAGTGGATAGATTCCCTGCTGTATGGTGAAAATGCCTTGAAAATATGCAGTAAGTGCTGCACAATCCACTTCCCTCTGCCCGCATACGGCAAGCACAGGAATGCCTTCCTTCTTCGCTGCCTGCGCAATACGTATCGGAAGCTTTCCCTGCAGGGTCTGATGATTCATCTGTCCCTCTCCCGTAATCACCAGATCTGCTGTATGCAGTCTTTGCTCCAGACGGACATAACGGTTGATCAGCTCATAGCCAAAGGTTAATTCCGCACCGAGTATGTGCAGTCCTGCAGCACAGCCGCCACCTGCACCGCAGCCTTCCTGCATAAGATTTCTTGCACTTCGCTGCTCCAGTAGATGAAGCTGCTGTTCCAGCTTGTGCATCTGCATGGCATTTGCCCCCTTCTGTGCAGAATAGGTAAGCACACAGCCCTCTTTTCCATACAGTGGTGCACAAACATCACAGCCTATGAGAAGTTTCATATCACCGAGCTTCTTTCTTACGGTATGAAAGGCTTCTTCATCCCAGTGATCAAAAGCAAACAGTGGATTGCAATCGTCAGGCAGCACATTTCCCATTTGGTCATACAGCCTGATGCCCAGTCCCTGTAGGACACCAAGACCACCATCGGTTGTGATTGTTCCGCCGAGAAACAGCAGTACCTTGTGAATGGCATGGCCGTGCAGCTGATTAAGAAGCTCACCGAGTCCATAGGTTGATGCAGTGGCAGCAGTGGCACTGGAAACCTCGCAGTTATGCAGCCCGAAGATATCCGCAGCCTCCACAGCACAGCACAGGCTTTCCTCCTCTTCAAATAGCAGTGTGCGCACGGTTATTCGTTGATGAAAGGCATCCCGGCATTGCCAAGTCCTGTATTCCCCCTTTACACAGGCTGCCAGTGCATGGACGCTGCCCTCTCCTCCATCCGCTACACTGCAAACCGTCGTCTGATGTCCGCTTGTCCGCAAGATTCCTCTTTCCAGAGCCTTTCCTGCTCGTTCAGAGGACAGCGCGCCTTTGAATGAATCCATCGCTATTAGAACGTTCATGTTCATCTCCTTTCCCCTTACAATATAATTCTAATATGCAGATAGGAATAATCATATGTGTTATAATACAAATATAACCATGATTTTATTACATATTTTTGTGTTATAGAACAGGAGAACTTATGAAAATTTCTGAAGAGCTAGCAAAGATTATCGTTGATAATATCCATGAAGTCATCCCTGAGGAAATCAATTTCATAAATGCGGACGGTCTGATTATCGCCAGCACAGATCCAAAGCGTATGCATCGTCTGCATACCGGCGCGCTCAGTGTTATTCGAAACCGCGAGCAGCTGAGCGTGCAAAACGATACACAATATTACGGTGCACGTAAGGGAATCAATATGCCGGTATTCTTTGATGATGAAATTATCGGTGTGATTGGCATTACAGGTGAGGAACAGGATGTTATCGGCTATGCGAAAATCCTGCAGAAGATGACACAGATTCTTGTCAAGGATGCATATTATCGTGACATCCGTCATCAGAAGCGTTCCAGTGACAGGATTCTGATTGAGCGGGTGCTGAGCGGGAATTTTGAGAATGAATCCTTATTTCAAAATGACAATCTGACACAAAGGAGTCCAAGACTGATTGTATGTGCAAGGATTGACGGACAGCTGAAGGATGAGCAGATCGACCGTATACACCGTCTGCTGGAGGCTGTTCCCTTTTCCACCTATATTGAGAAAAAGGCGTTATATGTGCAGGAGCTGATTTTCATTATCCCTGCACAGAACAGGATGTATATCCAGCAGTGGATTGGCAGTATCCGGGAGATATGTCCGCATGCGATTTTCTGGGGAATCGGCACTGTGACTGAGAAAATCAGCGATTTGCCGCTTTCGTATAGCAGAGCAAAAACAGCTGCCCTCTGGGGCAGCCGGATCAGCGGACACAGGGTTTCCTGTTATGAGGATATCGGGGTCGGTATGCTGCTGCCGCATATCAATGAGCTGGAGAGAGCATATTACCTGAAGCATCTATTCAAGGATTGCAGTGCTGAGCGAATTGCGGAAATCATGATGGTTTTATCCCTGTATGAGGAGCATAACGGCAGCATTCTTCATTGTGCAAAAGCCTGCAATATGCATCGGAACTCCTTTCAGTATAAGCTTCTGCAAATACGCAAGCAGACCGGTCTGGATCCGAGAAGCCTTCATGATTATGTGCTGCTGAAGCTTGCTGTTGTGCTGTACCAATTTCAGCAAAATACACCGCATTCCTAAACGAAAACCTGTTCATGCAAATGATATTTATGAGAAAAGCACGCCTTGACTCTTTGGAGTTCCTGCGTGCTTTTATTCTTGTGGGTAATCTGTTCATATCTTTATATTCACTTCTGGTTCGATTATCACAGGTGAAAGTCTTATCATACTTAATCTATAATCAACAGGCTTATATGCTGTTTAAAGCTACCGCTTGAACATCCCTATTGATTGGATAATTCTCCAGAGTATTACACAGAATAATACGATTTTCAATCTGATATAGCGACGATTTCAACTGATCAAATCCCTTTACATCACTTGCTTGAAAAGAAACACCCTGTTTTATTTCTATGAGTGAAAGCCTTCCTTTATAAAGAAGGACAAGGTCAATTTCATTTTGTTTACTATCCCGATAATAATATGCATGAAACGGCTCCTTATTATTTAAAAAGTTTTTTCTTATTTCATTCACTACAAATGTTTCAAAAAAAGCATCGGATAAATTGGAAATACGCAGAGTTTCGGGATAATTCATCTTTATCAAGTAAGCTGCAAGACCTGTGTCACTGAAATACACCTTACTTGATTTTACAACACGCTTCGTTATGAATATATCATTATACGGTTGTAGAAAATATATCAAACCGGTAGATTCCAATATAGAAAGCCAATGCTGTATCGTGTTACTGCTTACTTGCAGTTTTCTGCTCAGGTCAGAAGCATTGATCTGCTGACCTGTAAGAGCAGCAAGATATTGAAGGAAATCATGAAATTTCAGCTTATCCTTTAGGTGTATCAGTTCACTGATATCTCTGTCAATGTACGTATTCACATAATTCTCATAATAGTCAGGCACCGCTTGATCTGTCCGATATAATTCCGGATACATACCCTTTGTAATCAGTTCAAATACATCTTTTACACTTATTTTTATACTTTTCTGATACATTGCTATGCGATCTTTTGAAGGTACAAACGGTATGGATTCTCTACCCAGAATTTCATCCAGCCCCAGAGGCCTCAAATATAACGTATACGTATGAAAAGCTCCTTTTCAAGTATACCCATAAAAGAGTCCTGTCATCACCATTCTCTTTCCTGTTGCTTTATTATATGAAAAGGACTGGTTCCATCGCTTGAACCAATCCCTTTTCACCTTTATAAGAAATTATCTTTGTTCTTAGTAGTAATATTTCACTTTGTCATTCGATTTGAACAGACGAATCTTTTCCTCAACGACTTTTCCACATGCTTCCATTGCTTCCGGATAGATTTCCAGAGGTTCACGATAACCTGGATTTTCATTCAGAGTCTTGCGGCACTGTGTATAGAATGCAACCTTGATATCACTGGAGATATTGATTTTACAAATGCCATTATCAACTGCTGCTGCAATCTCTTCGTCTTTATTGCTGGATCCGCCGTGCAGTACCAGTGGTACATCCACCTTGCTGGTAATGTCTTTCAGAATATCAATACGCAGCTCCGGTTTCATATCCTTTGGATAAATTCCGTGAGCTGTACCGATAGCTACGGCAAAGGTATCAATTCCTGTGTCCTCAATGAACTGCTTTGCTTCTTCAGGAACCGTATAGATAACCCCCTGTGTTCCGCCCTCAATTGAATTACCGGTTGTACCGATGGTTCCTAATTCTGACTCAACGGATACATTGGCGATATGTGCGGTTTCCACTACTTTTTTCGTAACTGCAACATTTTCCTCATAAGGCAGTGTGGATGCATCAATCATAACAGATGTCATACCTGCACGGATGGCGCGTACTGCTGTTTCATAGGAATCCCCGTGATCCAGATGGATACATACAGGCACATCGGTCTGTGCTGCTTCATAAATCATAGCCTGAATCTGTGCATCTCCTACAAAGTTAAATTCATCCGGACTCATTTCCAGAATAACTGGTGAATTTAATTCCTTTACTTTTTTCATAACAACCTTTAGCAGCTGATCGCTTCCGATGTTGAATGCAGGTATTGCAAAATGATTTTTCTGTGCAACTGCAAGTAAATCCTTCATATTCATTAACATAAGTTTAGCTCCTTCTTCCCTTACAGGGATTTTCCTTCCGATTTTGATAATCTGATGTAATGCCTGATAATCTCGCGACTATCAATTTCAACCTGATGCATCATGACCCAGTAATTGATGTTCGGGTCTTTTTCCAGATGCTTTTTAATACTGTCAACGTTGGCATTCATGAAATCACAGCCGACATTGATTTTGTTAATACCGTATTTTACACAATTTTCTATGTTTTTATCCCCGGAGCCGGAACCGCCATGCAGTACCAGCGGCATTTTGGTAAGCTCCTTGATTTCCTTCAGGCGTTCAAAGTCAAATTCAGGAACATATCCCTTTGGATAGTTTCCATGAGAGGAGCCAAAGGAGATAGCCAGTGCATCAATACCGGTTTCCTTTGCGAAGCGCAATGCCTGCTGCGGATCTGTCTTCATCGCATCATTTGTATAATTGCCGCCTTCACTTCCACCCATGCATCCGATTTCCCCTTCTACGGATGCGTCGAATTGCTTAGCAAATTCAACAATTTCCTTCGTCATTTTAATATTGCCTTCCAAATCGTAGCGGGAGGCATCCACCATAACACTGGAATATCCGTCATGCAGGGCTTTTTTCAAATATCCGATTTCTTCCCCATGATCAAAATTTAATGCAACCTCTATACTCGAGCGCTGCGCCAGCAGCTTTACGATCGGTGCAATCAGCTCGCTGTCACAGTGATTCACCATATGCTCCTGAACGATATTCACAATGATGGGAGCTCTTAAATCCTGCGCTGCACTTATGACAGCTCTTGCTGTTTCTATATTAAAGCAGTTGATTGCCATGACTGCATAATTTCCTTCGTTGGCTCTTTGCAGCATGCCTTTCATTGATACATACATTGCGATCCCTCTTTCTTTTTATGAGAATGTGATGCCGGAAAGATCCATTTCCTCTTCGACCTCTTCCACCTGAACTTCATCAGCGTCTGTTCTCTTCTTTTTGATAAGTACCAGCAGAACAGCTGTCACACACGTACCGGCCAGCAGTGCGAGCAGGGCTGCGAATGGATTGGTCATGGCCGGGATAACGAAGACACCGCCGGATGGCACGGCACTTCCCACACCCAGAGTAAAGCTGATAGCGCCTGTCACACCACAGCCGATGGAGGTACAGATAACCGTACGAATCAGGTCATTCATAGCAATCGGGATAACACCCTCGGAAATCATGCACAGTCCCATCGGGAAGGCAACCTTGATGTTTTCAACCTCAGTCGATGTATAGATACGTTTTTTGATGAATTTAGAGATAACAAGGGATAAGGTGATTCCAAGTGGCGGAACCATGGCGGCAAGCACCTTGATTGCTTCCGGCTCCAGAATTCCTTCCAGCAGTAACCCGTCGCAAATAAGATTTGGAACCTTGCTGATCGGACCACCGAAGTCCAGACAGCCAAGGGCACCGATGATAAAGCCGTACAGAACCTTAGAGCTCTGATCCAAGCCTGTGATGAAGTTTGTCAGACCTTCTGTTAACCATACGATTGGTGTACCGATTACAAAGTACATCAGTAATCCTGCAATGATGGAAGATAATGTCGGAATGATCATCATCGGCATCAGTGCCTCTGCCCAGTGTGGAACCTTCAAATGCTTTCTGATGAACAATGCGATATAACCGACAATGTAACCTCCGACCATACCACCCAGGAATCCAGCTCCCAGGAAGGAAGCAATCTGCCCCATCAGGAAACCTGGAGCAATACCCGGACGATCTGCGATTGAATAAGAAATATAACCTGCGATAAATGATGGAAGAAGACCCATTCCCAATACACCGAGTGATGTCAATGCACTAGGAATCGTCATCTTGCTTAAATCTGTAACTACCTCTCCACCCATCAGATTTCCGATAGCGATCAGCAGACCGGAAGCAACTACCAGCGGCAGCATATAGGAGATGGCGGTAAGAGCATGGCGTTTCAGCTCAGCACCAAATTTTTTCATAATCCTTTTTCCTCTCTTTCTTTATTTGTTTAATTCTGCTTCAATTTTTTGAATCAGCTGCTTCGGTGCCTTCACACACACATTGGTAGGAACCTTTACTGTCTTTTTCCCCTCAAAGCGCTCCGTACCTGTAATGGCGATGTCAATGGCAAGAATGACAACATCTGCGGCTTTGATCTGTTCCGCTGTTAATTCATCCTCAGTACCGATCGTTCCCTGTGTTTCCACATGGATTGTGTGTCCCATACCTTCCGCAGCTCGAATGAGCTTTTCTTTTGCGATATACGTATGAGCGATTCCGGATGTACAAGCTGCAACTGCAACGATATTCATTTGTACGTCCTCCTTTCTTTAACTGTCTATATTATAAAATGTTTCCGACATTCCTTCCGATTCATTGTGGTATTTTTAATACTGCCCTTTTTTTCTTTCCTTTGAAACAGATGGGAAGATAAATGTGGTACTTTTTATTTTCCCGCAAATATCTCCTTTAATTCTTCTACATTTTCTACCTGCAGCAGACGTTCGACTGCCTCATCATTCCCCAGCTTTCTGGCGATATCCGCCAGCAGCAGCATGTGGTTGCGTGCATACTCATGATCATTGCTTACGGCAAACAGGAAAACCAGACGGACGCCCTTATCATCCAGTGTCTCCCATTCAATTTCATGCTTCAGCTTTGCAATTGCGATACCGACCTGTGTCACAGAATCACTTTTTCCGTGCGGAATAGCGATATAATTGCCGATTCCTGTTGTTCCTTCACTCTCGCGCAGATAGATATCCTTCTTGAAGGCCTCCACATCTGCGATATAGCCTGCATCCTTCAGCTTTCCTGCGAGTAATGTTAATACCTCTTCCTTATTTGCCGCCTCTGCGTTTAAGTCGATGATTCTCTCATCCAATACATCTATTAATTGCATATCATGTTCCTCCTCGTATTTTTTTATGATATAACATTGCAAGTCTTCATGTTTATCGCGTATACTGCTGTCGATTACTGTATCAGATAGCGATACAGCTCCAGATTCGATTTTTTACTGCGTATGATTTTCACCTTTTCATCTGTCTCTATCAGCGATATATACTGCTTATAGAATGACTGTATTCTTCGGATTTCCTCATGTGTGGACATTTTAAAGCCCAGCAGGAAGATCACATCCACCCGGTCATCATCCCAGACAATCGGTTCCGGTAATACTGCTATCGCGACATGGGATTCATTCACTTCACTCATGGCTCCATGGGGAAGTGCCACACGGTTTCCGATACTCGTCGTTGTCGCTTTTTCCCGCTCCATGACGGAATCATAGAATTTTCCTGTCACATAGCCCTTCAGCTCCATGCGCTCACACATGTACTTCAACAGCTCTTCCTTCGTATGAAATGATGTATTGATGAACATCAGCTCAGGAGAGAACAGCTGAAAGCAGATCGGTTCAAAGGGATTGATTTCCTCCGATACCCGAAGATTCAGATTATCCATGAAGCTGCGAAGCATCCCAATCCCCGTATCACTTAACAGGTTCGGTATGACGATAATGCGTCTGTCTGTTTCCTTTAACAGCTTGGAGCTTATGATGATATCCTCATCCGGATGCTCATACAGCTTGAAATCATGATGACTGATAACCTTCAGACTGCTGATTTCCGGTACGGTTTTGCGAATCCGCTCGCTTAGCAGCTGTGCGTGTCCCAGATTGCTTTCCGCAAGCAGAATGGCACTGTAGCGCTGATTTCGTCTTTCCAGTGCTGATTGTATATACAGCACGATATAGCCGAGCTCATCCTCTGTAATCTGCAGACCGAAGGTGTTCTCAAACATCATGGATATCGACCAGGCCGCACGGAAGACCGTCTTGTATTCGGTTTTGATGAAATTCACAAGCGAATTGCTTTGTGGAGAGCCGTAACGCAGACGGAATATGGTTGGTCGCATATGGAAGATGAGACTTTCCCGCAGCTTGCTGTCATTTGTCAGATCCACTTCCAGAATATTTCCGATTGTAACCAGCATTTCGTCGATAAAATTCAGTATTTTCTGATCATATTTTGAGATATTGGAAATCATATCCACCGCATTGTTGATGCCGATGAATTTCGAGCATAAAATCTGTGTTGCCAGAAACATGACATCCTCGTTGGAGAAGATCACATGCATCTTCTCATGCAGCTTTTTGAAGATAGCGATGGTAAACGGATATTCGTTGTAGCGCTCCAGGATTTCCTGATCCTCCTGTGCGATGCGAAGCGGTGTACTGAAATCCTTACGCTGATATGCCAGACAGCAGTAAATGAGTATTTCGTAAAAGGAAGTATCTGTGAAACGATAATTCCATTCGTTCTCCGTTTCAATAATCGCTTTCTTTATTAAATCGATATCGATACTGGAGAAAAAGTCCTGTGTCTGTCTGCGTGTTTCATCCAGATCATGATCCAGCATGATATAGTCCTTCAATGCGATTCGATAGCTTGTTTCATCATATTTCAGTGAACAGCCGCGGCTTCGTTCGTTGTTGATTTCAATGCCATACGGCGCAAGCCATTTTTCACAGTCTTTCATCACCTTCAATACGGTTGGCGGACTGAGATACAGCTCCTCTGCCAGCTTCTGTGTTGTGATGGTTTCTCTGGGCATCATACGAAAGAATATCTGCAGTGTTTCTCTTACCCGCTGTGTTGCATCATAGCCTACACTGAAGTGCTCGGCACCATCCAGCAGCCGCAGCATTTTTTCCTTCTGCTGCTCGTCCATATTCAGCCAGATTCCGACACGCGGCTTCTTTTCAATGGAGCCTAGCTGATTCTCCTGTAAATAGTTTTGCAGGTGCTCCAGCTTATTTCTGGTTGCCTTTTCCGAAAGAGCAATCATGGAAGCTATTTTACCTGTTGCGACGATATCGCCCTGTACCAGTATCTTCAGTATTTCCTTAATATAGTAATTTTCTTTTTCAGACTTCATAGACACCTCCTGTATCTGCAGTTTCTACACTTGAAGAAACGCAAGACAGGCTGCTCCGAGCAATCCGCTGTCTTCACTCAGGTTTGTTTTCACAACCTTCACCAACGGCTGAATATTCGGATACACCTTTGTTTTCACTCTCTGTTCCACATCCTCTACAAACCCCGGTATCTTGATTGCGACACTGCCGCCAAGAATGACGATTTCCGGATCGACAAACGCATAGATTATGGCAATCGTATTTGCAAGATATTCCTTGGCATCCTCCATAATGTTAATCGCTGTCTGATTTTGCGAACAGGCAAGTGAATATACATCGCCGGCATGCTCAACATCCAAACCGGCTTTTTTTGCGCGTGTTGTAATCGCTGTACCGCTGCAGATAGCTTCCACACCGCCGGGATAAATGGAACCATGGCTGGGACCGTTCCTCCATAACGGGATATTCGCGATTTCATGTGCAAAGCCATGCGCTCCCTGATAGATCTTTTTATCAATGACAAGTCCTGACCCAAGTCCTGTGGAAATGGTCAGAAACTGCACATAGGAGTAGCCTTTCCCCTGACCCAGAACAGCTTCCGCAAGACATGCGAGATTTGCATCATTTTCCAGAAAAACCGGTACCTTTAAACGTGCACTCAGCTCTTTGCTTACCGCAAGACCATGCCAGCCTCCTTTTAAATTGGGAGTGTCCAGAATAATTCCCTGCTTCAAATCCAATGGACCCGGACAGGATAAACCGACTCCTGCGATAGCCACGGAAAAGCTCTGCACCGTCTCCTGGATTTTTTGAAGTGTTGCCTGTGGATTATTTACATCTGTAGGAAACTGTATTCTTTGAATAATCTCATATGCTTCATCAATCAGTGCGATTCTTGTATTTGTTCCTCCGATATCAATTCCTGCTGTATACAATCATATCCCTCCTTATTTACAAGTTAAGAATACCATGAACCCTTTATTCCCTCAAAAAAATATGGGGAATATAAATGAGGTAGTTTTTCCTTTTTGTCGATTTTGCAGGAATACATATGAAAAAGACCTGTTTATAGTAAACACATATCGTTCTTTATAAACAGGTCTGTCTTCAAACTTTAAGTGTATTTAATCAAATATTGAAAGCGTATCATATCCATGAATCGCCGCTGTCCAAACGGTTTCTCTGTAAACAGGAAGTAACCATGCCTGTTCACCGAGATAGGTTTCCAGACAATCGTCATATTCACTGATATCCATGGTATCCTGCAGCGATCGGTAAAATGGACTCATATCCTTGGTCTTTAGGTAATCACTGTAGGTCCCTGTGAACAGGTAGGCATCGGCAGTCTTTGCTGTTCCGTCATTATATTCCTGCAAAGTAACCTTCATCCCCTTCTCCTGTAGCTGTTTTTGAAGCTGTACTGCAATCGCTCTGGAACGTGCGGAGGGAAGATGCTGCAAATGCAAATCTTTTATGGATGTCTTCTCATCAGACAGTACATCACGATACACTGTTCCTTTTTTCCGTGCTCCGGTTATTCCGGAAGCACTCAGGATTTCTCCGCTGTTCAGTGAAGAAACTGCCTGATCCGGCTGTATAGCTCCTGCAAGCGAGCGGCGCAGTGAAGCATCCTTCCATTTTCCGCTGTCCTGAAGCACCAGGAACATTCCCTCCTCTTCCTGCATGGCATAAACGTCATAGGCTTTATTTTGTTTCAGCTTCTCCAGATACCCCTCTTTTCCTATCATAAACATATCGGTGCTCTGTTTTTTTATGATATCATCAAATTCTCCGTAATTCATAACAGATATATGAATTTTTTCATAGGGATTCCTCTGTTTGGTTACAGGCACCAGAGTCATATCGGATAAGGGAATCAGCTCACTGATTTTATAGCTTCCGCTTCCCGCAAAGGTAGCTCTGTCCGCATTTTCAGCCTTTGTGCAATGCATAAGCGGGACTGTAAACAGCTCCGGTAGTCGAAGCACCGCTTTGTTCAGTGTCATCACAAGCTGTGTTTTACTCTTCACCTGGATATCCTTTATATTGGCAGTATAGCTTGCAAACGAGCTTTGGTTTGCGGGATTGCCGTGCCATTCATATGCATCCTTTACACTTTGTGCCGTCACCGATTCCCCATCACTGAACGAAGCACTCTCCTTCAACCTGATATCGATATGTGTTCCCTGCTTGCTGATGCGTATGGTTTCCGCAAGCATATAGGAAATGCTCTGGTCCTCCCGTATCATCAACAGGGGCTGATATACTAACCGGCGCAGAATATCCGTTGTCTGATTATCCTGTGCATACGGATGCATGGAAGCACTCATGGAGGAAACACCAATTTGATAGGTGGAGGAAGAAGCTTCCTTTACACGGGATGCTTCCCCCTCCAGAATCAGATAGGATGAAGAGGAAGATGGTTTCCATAGGAGCACAGCACATGCAATCACCAGTGCTGCAGATATACCTGCGAATAGAATCTTCTTTTGTCTGCTGATTTTCTTTTCACTAATTCTATTCATCCTTCCTTACTCCATCTCCTTTCTCTTACGACGCAGCAGCAGGACAATGCTCAGGCTTGCCAGACCTGCGAGCAGCCAGCCGTATGGAGAAAGTGCCTGTGCTGCAGTATCAACACCTTCGGCAATCGTACTCCTTGACTTCTTCTGCTTAACTGCGATGTCCATATAGGTGAACGCCTTTGCCTCCGCACGGAACTGGTGTCCGTAATAGTTGCAGCGCTCCCGGCGATTTACCAGCTCGATTGGCTGTGTCACACCTTCATTTTTATCTTCTGCCTGTACAAGCTGTCCATATACATTCACATGCTGTGTTGTATCCTCTCTCAGCTCATGCAGTCTTGTAAATTCCATATGGTCAGGTTTTTTCATGCGGATGCGATACTGGTATGGATTTCCGTTTTCATCCATAATCGGCAGATTGTCAAATACATAGTTTCCCTTTGTATCTGTCTTCTGTACACCATCCACATAGGTCTGATATGTCAAGCCCTCTTCCGAAATCTGACCACTATCCATCAATACCATCGTCTGCGGCTGTGCCTGTTCATTTTCCATCACAGCATATTCCAGAGTAACCTCTCTGTTTTTTAGAGCGTCTTCCTTCTTTTCCTTAACGCCGTTTCCGTTTTTATCAACAAAAGCAATACCGGCCAGTGTACCCGTTTCATATGCCTTTAGTCCGGCATCCAGATGTTTTACAGGATGAGCATCCAGAATATCATATCCGGATACGTTGTAGGCAGGATCGATTGTTTTATCTGCCTTAGATGCCAGAACATGCAGCTCTACCTTTTCATCATGTGCCAGAACACCGTTGCTTTCTTTTAAATCTGAATCGGCATCGCCGCCATTGGTTTGATATTCGGTTACTGTAAAGGCTGTCGGAAGCTCATCGATTTTTACACGATAGCCGTAAATAACGGTTTTTCCATCTACGATTCCATGAGTTTCCAGATGTTCAAAGGAGTAGGAAGCATCCTTTCCACTCACGGCATGCAGGCTGGAATTCTCTTTTTCATCATCCGTTTCTGCGTTACCATCTCTCAAACAGATCCATTCTCCCTGTTCGTTCAGATAGTACTGTTCCAGATGCAATCTGATTCCATCCACGGCTGCTTCCTCTTTTTCCCGGATACCATTACGGTTCATATCATGCCATACCGCCCCTTGAATACTTGTGGTATGCATACGTTTAAAGCCGAGGTTATAGTCTGTAATATGTGCACCGCGTATGATGTCATAGCCCTGTTCCACATACTGTGTATTGGCTTCCTCATCCTTTTCCACCTTATGTGCCGCAATCAGATACCCGTTTTTCACTTCCGGAAGACTGCCGCTTTGTTTCAATACCTGCAGAGTATCGGCTTTTAATGAGCTTGAAGATCCGTCATCCTTCTGTTCGTACTTTGTTGCCCCCATACCGTCCGGCATTTCCTTCAGCCACAGAGTATAGCCGTACAGCGTGCTTTTTCCGTTGACCTTGGTGCTGGATGGAAGATTCAGGAACGCATAGTTTCCTTCTGCGTCCGTTTTCACAGCAGCATAGAAAACTTTTTCATTGCCGGCCTCATCCAAACCGTTATCCGCCACCCATTCATTTTTACTCTGGTCATAGCGGCTGCGTTTGAGCTGAAGCTCGATATCTGCCATCGGCTGATCCTTGTTCACATTCCACAGACCGTCATAATCCATGTCCTCGAAGGCTCTTCCTTTGATACTGCCGTTCTTTGATGTTGTCATTCCGGCATCCAGCTGCACAATATTCTGTCCTGCCACGATATCATAGGCATGCCCCTCTGCCTTATGGATATAGGATTCCTCCGGCTGCTGTTCACCGACCTCTTTGGCGGCGATAAGATATCCGCTGCCTGTTCTTGGATGCAGGAGGTTTTCCATCGCAAGATCAAGATCGCTGTCTGTTTCTTCACTTACGTTCTGTTTATGCAGATACGTAGCCATATATCCGTCCGGGACATCCTGCATGAAGATGCGATATGCACTGAGTCTGGTGCGTCCATCCACCTCCACATAGGTTGGCAGGTCGTGGAAGGTATAAATACCATCCTGCTTTACGCCCATATAGACTGCCGCCCTGCTTACCGTTTTCTGCATATACTGTTTTTTGGTACCGTCAATCAGCGTATATTCCTGCGTGTTGTGCTCACTCAGCTCCCAGGTATGAGAAGAGGTATCGTAAATATACTGCTGCAGATACAGCGTGATATCATTCATACCTGTTTCACTTTCCTTATGGAAGCCTCCGTCATAATCCTGATCATAGAAGACACGACCTGTAAAGGAGGCAGTCTGCTGTCTGGTAACGCCGATATTGTAATCTGTCAGCTCACGTCCGGCAACACAGTCATAGCCCTCCATATAATTCATATCCTGATCGGTTCCGGTAGATGGAGCGGAGCTGATAATGTATCCATTCAGCTCTTCCTTTTTACTGCCTACATAATCTGCCTTTGTCTTTGACAGTATGGCAGCTCCGTTTTCAAAACGTGCGCTGCTGTCTTGTTGCCCTTTTCCAAGCAGCGGCTTTGTCAGACGATAGCCTTCCGGCAAACCGTCAAACTGAAGCTGATAGCCCATGAGATATGCTTTCTTATCCATGATGTATGCAGTAGGCAGGTTTTGGAACTTATAGCTGCCATCCCCATCACAAAGAATATCCTGCGTTTCGGATTTCTGCACACCATCGATTTCAAGCGGTTTCCATTGACCATCCTGCTTATAGAAATAGGTAATCGTTACAGAAATTCGGTCGCGCCCTTCTTTTTCCAGTGCTTCCTTTAAATCCTTGGAGAATGCTTCCGATGTATCCAGCATACCGTCGTAATTACCATCATCAAAGATGGATCCCTGTAATGTAGAGGTCTGGTATTCACTGAAGCCTCCATCAATATGAACGGCATCTTCACTGACCGCAAGATCATAGCTGGTATTCCCTGCTTTTACGACCTGTTGACGGTTATCCGCCTTCTTCACCGTCTGTGCGATGATCTGATATTCATCCTTTTTATCAAGCTTATAGCTGCTGCGCAAATCACTGTTTCTGAGCTCTTTATCCTTGATACGGTATCTGGTAATGGCATAGCTGTCACGATCCGGCTTTGTTCCATCCGCATTGACAACCTCCAGCTTATATCCGGTCAGATAATAGGTATCGTTCTTTCGAACATAAGTATCCTGTTGTGCAAATACGTAGTCACCGTTTGCATCCGTTGTGGTTTCCAGCTTTACAAATGCATCGGACTGCTTCCATTTGCCTGTATCCGTATCGAAATAATACTGCATCATGGCAACCTTTACACCTGCAAGACCCGGCTCACTGTCCTGCATCAAACCGTCATAATTTTCATCATTCCAGATCCTTCCGCTGATATCCGCCTTTTCAAATTTACGCAGGCCTGCATCATAGCCGGTGGTATCTCTCACCTTATTGATATCGTAATAGCCCAGACTGTTGTGAATGAGGAAGCTTTCCGCATGTGCACCATACAGCTTTTTAACGGTTTGAGCATCATCGCTGTTGGCAACTCGCTTCGCAGGAATGATATAATCGCTTTCCTTATTCAGCATTCCGCTGGATGCTATTAGGTCGCTGTCGGTATCCTTATTTCCTTCCTGATACCTAGTGACCGCGTAATCCGAATTGGTGATATCCGATTCCACATGAATCTTATAGGACACCAGCACCTGTTTTCCATGAACCTCTGCACTGGATGGGAGGTCACGGAAGCTGTATTCCCCGTTTATTACGGTTACTGTCGTTGGTGCATAGGCATCTGTTGGATTTGGAAGCTTCTTCCATGAGGAAGCATCCGGATCATAGTAATATGGAATCAGCTTTAAAAGGATCCCGTTGATTCCCGGTTCATCCTTCCTGTTTCCATCCGTATCCTCATAGGTGTTCTGTTGTCCGTCATAGTTTTTGTCTTCCCATACTCTGCCCTGAATCTTCGCCAACTCCATTGTGGTGAGACCGGCGTCCTTATCCAGTACACTGATACCTTCGCTGGTATCATAGCGCACGCCTTCCACCTCCAGGACATTGGCACCGGACACACCGTCTGCAGCCTTGTCCGCAAGGATGATATATTCATCATCACGAGTCAGATAACGCATATCGCTGTCCCCCTGTGCCGGAAGATCACTGTCATTCAATCCATTGTTGATCAGATACATTGTCGGTGTATAGCCGTGCGGCAGGGTGCTCATATCCACCTTGACACGATATCCCGCCAGATAGAGTTTTCCATTCTTCGTAACGGTTGTCGGAACATTCTGGAAAATATAGCTTCCCGCCGCATTACTTATCTGGTTCTGGAAGCTTTCCTTCTCCAGCGTCCAGCCATCGTCATAATAATACTGTTCCACAATCAGCTTGACATGATCAATACCGGGCTCGGATACAAAATGACCGTTTTCATCCTGTACGATATCCATAATACCGTTGTAGTTCACATCATCAAAAATATTCTTTCCGATATATCCCTTACCCGAAGGCACAAAGCCCAGTCCGAGATAGTCATCATAGACATAGCTTCCATTGGTAAGCAGCTGTTTGCCATTTGCATCCAGTCTTGCCGTTACCGGGAATTCATATGTGACATTCTCTTTTTTATCTGTTGTATACATATCATTATCGCGCTGCTTTTCCAGCGGCTGCTTACTGATATTGACAGGGGAGCTCTTGTAGACGCCGCCTGTCTGATCAGTTTTGGCCACAGCCACATAGCTGTATCCCGGATACAGACTGACTTTAAAATAGCCCTTTTCGTCCGTTGTCACTTTGACATTTTTTCCGTCGCGGTCGATTGCCGCAGTACGTTTCCCCTGCGCATCCACCTGATAGAACTGCAGCTCCACATTGCTCAGCGGTAGTTCTCCTGTATCGTAGATGCCGTTGCTGATGTTATCCTTTATATCAATCCAGGCATGCCCGCTGTAGATATAGCTGTGTGAGATGCCCATATCATAGGCTGTCATGCGTTCATCATAAGCCTTATAGGTGGAAGGATCACTTCCGATCGCATCGATTTGAATCGGTGTTTCCTCTTTGGTTTGCACAATCAGTTCATTCACATCCTGTGCATCACAGTCGACAACACCTTTGCCGGCACTGCCCAGATCCGGCAGTGTATCACCCTTACGGTAAATATCCACACCGGTAACACTACCATTCGCAGCCTTGTTTCCAAGCTTCAGCGTGGTAACGGCATATTCATCATAGGTATTCTGCGGGAAGGTATAGCGCAGGCGATATTTTCCCGGCTTGATATTGGATATGATAAAATATCCGTTATGACCATACGCATCCTTTTCCGTCGTAAATACCTCCGGTCCATTGATTGCATAGACCCTTGCCCCGTTGTTATCGGTCTTATAGGTTCCGGTTGTCTCATCTATTACCAGATATTTTCCGGTTTCTTTACCGCTGCCGTCTTTTTCGGCAACGACCGGCTGTCCGTCCCTGTTTACCGGATAGCCCTTTTCAGAAAGCAGCTCCACCTTCACGTCATTGATTCCCGGATCATCCGGCGCACCGTCATAATCCAGATCAACATTTGCATTGTTTAACAGCCATCGTCCGTCACTGTCACGTTTTAGATATTCGCCTTCATCTGTGAATTTCGCATTATAGCTCTGATCCAGCCAGACATAGTGTCCGATATAGCCGCGATCCTTTGGTGCATCCAGGAACACACCGGCACGCGGAGAGATACTTGGCTTATCATCACCGTTCTGTGTTGTGAAGGTATTCCATCCGGTATACTCCTTCACAGCATTCGTAAGCTCCTGATTTACCATGTTTTCATCAATCACATCAGGATAACCCGGCAGATTCAGCGGTGCATGCAGCTTATATTCCAGCTGCAGCTTGCTGCCGCCGTTCAGCTTGAAGTCTTTGTTTGGCTCCACATAAATCGCCTGAATGTTACGGATGAGGTCTTCATACTCCTCTGCAGGCAGTGTGGCTTTGGCACCCTTTAGATCACTGAGCTTCACCATAAAGCTCTGTTTCTTGGCCATAGCATCCGTAGAGGTTCCATATAACGCCTTGTACCATTCCGATTCATTTGTGAACTCAGGAGAAGGCAGGTCTGCGATGTCCAGCTTCACAAGCTTGCCGTTTTCCTTTTTGAATGGACCAATCCAAATTGTAACGTCTCTGCCATCCTCGAGCGGTTCCTTGACAAGACCTCCGCCATCCACCGCACTTTTCGCATAGTGCTTCTGAACCTGTATGCTGTCTATGTTCAGGAAGCCCCGCCATTTGGAATCACGGGCAGTTCCACCGGTTGTAATATCATCGGCATATGGCAGCACATCATACAGAATCGGATGCTCATAGCCATCACTTCCGGAATCTGAATCCGGATTCAGAATAGCAGCTTCAAAGGAATAATCACTACCCTCCGGTACCAGTGAAGGTACTTTTTCACCATTTCCAGAGGCACTCAGTCCTGTACCGTATTCAGAATGAGATGATTTTGTTCTTATGATGACACGGTTTGATTCAAACGCAAGTCCTCCCAGTGTCTTCACCAGTGTGGATTCTCCATCAGATACGGCATTGTTGTTTATATCTCTGGTATCAAATTCCAGCGCCCATTTTTCATTACTTCCTGCTTCCTGCGGTATATGGATACGGAATGCTCCACCCTTGAAAGCATACACCTTGCAGTTCAGCAGCTCGGAGCTAACAATACCATAATCCTTTGTCGCAAGAGGAACCATAAATTCAACGACCAGCTTCTGGCCCGGGCTCAGATAACCGTCGAAATCCCAGGTGATAACCTTTCTTTGCAGGGAAGTCAAATCGGTATATTTCTGATATGTATGCAGTGCGGAATCCTGCAGATATACGTGTTCCTTATCGACAACAGCACCCTGCTCATCCACGACATACCATGTCCATGCGGCATCCGCATTCGCAAGCTTCGAGGAAGACACATAGGAATCCTCAAGACGGCTGTTTTCAAACTCACCGTCATAATAGCTGAGATAACGATACTTTTCATGCTTATATTTATCTGTGGAATCCGCGGTTGTTTTATCATCGATTTCCTCCAGATACGGCAATACGATTGACACCTGCGGATTACTGGAGTTATCCACCTCCATAGACAGGCCCTGCGCATCCGCCTCATCCTGTGATAAATTGTTGAATACCGCCTTATACTTCAGCATGGTACTCAGGTTTGGTGTAACCAGCATGTCATCCTGCCACTCGTATTTTGAAACCATTGCGCCGGTATCCGGATTTTTCTTACTGCTGTGTTTGAAATATTTTCCCTGAATATCGACAGAGATCACAGGAATTTCCTCTGTTATAAAATACCCGGCACGGGAACGCTGTGAGCTTGCGGCCACATGTGTATCATCATATCGTGCGCCTGCAGCTACAAAGTGATTGACGTGCTTTCTAACCTCCTGCTGATTCAGTGTTGAGACTTCAATATACGCTGCATTTTCTGTAACGCTGGCTGGAAGCTCCTGAATATTCATATGAGTCGGATCAATCTCATTCATCTCTTCCTTTACATTTGTTGTCGAAGCATCCGCATCAATATCAAGACGGAAGCCCTGTGGAACCGGATAGTTTCGTGTATTCTCAACATCTCCATCGGCACAGATGACAAAGCGCAGCTGATACAGACGCTTCTGATCCTTTTGCGGAATATTGATGACTGCATTTTCACGAAGGGTTACTCCGCCAGATGTCAGCTCCACCCAGCTGTCCGCACGCCAGTTATCCTTCGGTGCCTGATAGCTGACATTTGCCTGTCCGGGCGTCTTTCCTTCCTCACTCAGCAAGCCGTACACATGTACCTTGAGTTCTTTTTCCAGCTTCTTGCGGGTTGCTTCCTCCTTTACCGTATCCGGTATTTCCCAGACGCCGGTACGGATGTGATATACAGAGGTCGGTGTTTCCTTATCATTGATGGTTGCCTCTTCTCCGCTTCCCTGTGAGGTTCCGCGGAACGGAATCCGATAATCCATCAGATACTCTCCGACAGCTGCACCATCGTTCACAGACTGATCCATATAGATTTTCATTCTGGTTGCACCCTTGATGGTAGGATCCTCTGCCACACGTATATCCGCATCCGGGTTGCTTACCTCGATTCTTTGTATGGATGTATCAGCACGAACAACACTGTGCGGCTTTAATACCGTCACTCTGGCAGTAACATCACTGGCATATAGTTCTCCATAAACACCATCCAGATCGAAATCATCCGCATATTCCGTATCCGTTTCCGGTTCACTGTCCGTCTTTTTCTGATGGAACATCACCATGGACATGTCCTGTTCATCCAGCTGTTCAAAGCCTCCCTGTGGATAAGCTTCCTGCAGCCAGCTGCCGGATGTGTCATGGAAGCTCACATAGGAGCTTGCCTTGTAGTCCTCATCCCAATAGGTCTCCCCACTGAGAACGGAAGCGGCATCCTCTGCATTGTAGACCTTTGTATGGAGGCCGAACAGCAGTGTATCCCCACTGCCGAAATAACCGTCCGTATGATGTCCGTCGATGAAATCCTGATAGGTTTTTGCATCTCCCCTGGTTATAATGTCAAAGGATAGAATTCGGCTTCCATCATCCGCTTTGCGATCACCGACAGGCTTCACCTGATATCCGGCTGCTTCTATCGCATCCAGCCCTTCATATTTCACCCAGCTGCCATTCTCTTTGATTATCAGATACATATGATCCGCTTCATGCTCCATGTACCCTGCCACTTTTGGAAGATGCAGTGTAATATTCATTTCCGCATGAAGGATATCTCCCTGATTTTCAACATCGGCACTCTGTGCCTTGTTATCAACCTGTACGGTATAGTACAGAGAATCGCCATATTGTACTCTGGTCTTATTATCCGGATGATAGGCCGGAGCTGTTTCACTCGCACTGGTTCCCAGATTTTTGATATCCGTGCTGTCAATCACCGGTTTCTTTGTGGATACATAGCTTTCATTTTTTATTTCAGCCTTTAGTACACGAATACGGTGACTGGTCGTAACCCCTTCATCGTTTCGTGCAGCTGCCGTTGGACCGTCCTGATGGGACAGGGAGCCGCTGGTATTCCAATCCATATCACGTAAGGAAATACTGCTTCGTATATCCGGGTAATCCTCAAGCTCAAGGGTATCGGTTTCCTGATAGCGTTTGATTCCATTATCCTTCGTCGCTTCCAGAATCGGATATGCAACCAGACCGTTATCCAGGATATCGCTTGGAATAACCCCTCCGGTTTCTCTCCAGTAGCTGTTACCGGAAATATGTGCACTCCAGGATTTCTGTACCGCATCCTTGCGGGTATCTCCTACATAAATATAGTTACGCAATGGCGTATAGTAGGCACCGACATAATACGGATTGCCCGCTATCTCATTATCAATCAGGAATTTGAAATTTTCCAGCTGACTGGATACAAAGATATGGTTCCTCTGGTACTGCTGCTTCAATGCATCGTTTACGGTACCGTCTGCGGCTTTGTCATCCGGCTTATGCTTTGTGTAATAGCTGAATTGGAAAATGCGGGTATCTCCGGATTTGATTCGAACCGTGTCTGCACCGTCCTTCTGTTTGAAGATTATGCGGTAACGGCCTTCAGCGTCTGAGCCATCTGCCTGCTTCAGCTTCACATATTCCACCGATGCCTCATATTTGCTCTTTTCTGCATCCAGCGCACTTCCGTTCGCATCCATCAGTGTCCAATCCAGTGTACGGCCTGCATTGTCCGCTGCATTTTCAGAGAACAGCTTTCCATTGCTATCCTTTGGTACGATACCCTCCGGAAGCAGATCGTTTACAACCGGGTAAAACAGTGTTCCCATATTGCCGCCATCGGTTGTATAGCTGTGCAATGAGCGCTCATATGTTGAGTAGTAGGATCCGTTTACTCCCCCAATGGAATATCCGGCTCTGGACTGGAACGGCCAGTAATATTTATTTTCGAGATGAATATTCAGCTTGCCGCTTTGCGCTTCACTCATAACATAGTAATCGCTTTTCTCTTTGCTCGACGGTGTTTCACCCATGCTTGTCCAGGTTCGTACCATCGGCTTTCGCATTCTGGCTCTGGTACCCGTTGCCGCATAGGTGCTTCGGTTACCACTGTGATAGCTTTCTACCGTTTTAGCAGGAGCTGTGCCGCTTCCTTTATTGACAATCACTTCCTTATTGGAAATGTTGATGCCGTTGATATACGGCATATTCGGAGAACCGTTCATATAATATGTGTTCCCGTCATTAACGCCGTAGGAGGAGTTATCATAGCCGTGATACAGATAATCCATACCGATAAACTGTGTGCTGAGATACTTGCTGTTATATTTCACAAGACTCTGGATGTTCCCTTTATTGGATGCCTCGATATCGTAAATCTGATAATAGCGGTTATCCTTGGACGCTGTATCCAATGGTGCCGCATAGACCTCATCATACCAGTATTCATTCACATTGGAATGATAAACGTGAGATGGAATGTCCACAAACATCTGATAACCAAATTCCGACCCGCGATTCAGCCATTTCTTTAACGGCTCTTGCACTGTGATTTCCAGCACATAGGAGCCTTTATCATCCGTGTTTGCATAATACTCATCTTTCCCTGTGTATGAATCCGATGTAGTGTTCATATACTCCTGTACAAGCAAAGGGTCCTGTATACGCTGCGGAGTACGGTAGCTTTTGCCTGCCCCCGGCTCCTGCAGGATTCTCGCTGTTACATTCGTTACCGGAGCTGTAGTCGGATTGCTGGAATCTCCTCCTGACAACATACTTGCCGTTATGTCCATACTGCCATCCGCATTGCGCTTTGGCTCAATTCCTCTTGGCATGACATAGATGAACTTCATACCGCCTTGAATATCCCAGTCGCCGTAGTTGTATGCACCGATTCTCGTTGTGAAATCCTGATCATATTCCAGTGCTGTTATGGTATCATCATTCCAGCGAGCATAGCGTGCCCTGTGATGACCTGCAGAATTTCCTGTGTAGTAACCGCTGCTGGGGTAATAGTTCTTATCATACTTTCCATATCTGCCATTTGCCAGACTTTCCAGCGTTTCCTCATTGCTGGCAGCGTTGCTGATCATCTGGGAGCTTGTCGCAAGCCAGGCCATCTGTAAATGCGTTCTTGCCTGTGACCAGATTACAGGTTCATCATCGCTACTCCACTGTGCACTTCCATTTCGCAGCCGCATGAGTTTTTCATAATAGTCACGATTTTTTCCATCGATTTGATATTCCACAGCCTCTGGGGATGGTATATCATCAATTTTACCGGCTTCCAGCTGCGGCTTGTATATGGTTTCCTGATGCGTACTGGCACTCGCCATGTCATAATCCTTCAGGTAGCTGCTGCTGCCGCCGTAATTGGCAGTATTGGAACCATTTCCCGGCATATATACGCTGGCATCCTGCAAATATTCATAACGGCTCACATGATCATTGCGTTTACCGCTCAGACCTACATCATGCTGCAGATAGCTCATATCCATCATGACATTACTGTTGTTCAGCTTTCTTATAAATCCGCCGTCTGCTGTATTTGTATAGGATGTATTGAAGAACGGGTAGGCAATGCTTCTTCGATTATAGGTATCAAAAACCTGATAATATTCTCCGGTTTTCGGATAATAGTCCATATAGACAGAGCCGTCATCCTTCTCTGTCAGTAGCATAGGAAGATCTGTATCACGGATACCGGCTTCATACCACAGCTCAATACGTTCTCCCACTTCCAGACGTGTTCCTTCCGGGAAGCTTATTTTATAAACGATATAATTGATATTCGTAGATGTTGTATTTCCGGCAGTATCCATGTTTATATCCTGGTAAGCATGTCCGCTGCCGGTGGAAGAACCGTCATTTTCCTTATGCCGTATTATCATGTCACCACCGTAATCCGGAGCGTTTACACTGACCTGTGAAATGACAGGTGAGACTGCTGTCTTCTCATTGCCATCCTTATCATACCATTTAATGTTTAAATTATCTTTTATACCGTTGGTATCTATATATTCCGGCATCTTATCATAGATAACAGGCTCCAGCAGGGCCCCCTGCATATCCGTGTCTGCTGTTTTTTCCGTCAGCTTTTTGTTATCGATAGTTGTCTTAAACCAGACGGTATCCTCTGGGCGATAACCGTTTTTCTGCTTGGCACTCGCATCATACGGCTGTTCTGCCTGTTCCTTGGTTTCAAAAATTTGTGTTTGAAGAGCTACCACCGGACGCTCTCGTGCTATATTCTTTTCTGCTTCGCCAAGTCCCCCCAGCTCTACGTCTTGTTCAAGCAAAACCTCATTCACTGCATCGTCTGCAGCTGTGTTCTCTAAACGTTCCTCATGCTTGTGAACCATGGTGACATCTGCATCCAGCTCCATCTTGTAACGATCTGCATACTGCTTTGTATCCTGCTGTGCATCAGTACGAATATCGCGGTAGCGTCCCTCTCCCTTTAGGATGAACGGGTCTTTTACAGTCGCAAAGACGACCTCCTTTGCATCCGTACCCAGTGCAGGGATATCATAATAGGTCCAGCGTATTCCCACCGCATCCTTCAACAGCTGTTTTCCTGTACTCAAATCCGCTGCGTTCACAACCACATCCTTCTGGTCAATCCAGACCTTTTCCACATCATTTTTATCATAGACGCCATCGGCTGCGTTTCTTGTTTTGGATTGGAGATAGCAATACTCTATCTTTATATCCTTCAAATCAGTCTGATTCATGTTTTTCGGATAGTGAAATTCCGGTTTATCTGTCAGCTCAAAGCCCTTATACAGATAGCCGTTTGATTCCGAAAGGAAGGATATCTTATAGGTAAGTGAATCCAGATCATGCAGAGAATTGTTTGTGACATCCTTTTGTGTTTGTGCATTGGCAGCATCCGCCCCTCTCAGCTTCAAGGTCATTGGCTGATGGTCATAATGAAGCACCTTATCATCAAACTCATACTCCAGATGCAGATCATCCGTATCCATGAAGTTCAGCTCACTTGTAATTTTTGATTCATATGTTTTACCGGTGAAGCCCTGTGTTGTAGTGCGATAGAAATCCGTATATCCACGATAAAACTTTATATCGTCTGTAGTCGCATAAGGACTTGTCAGACTGTAGCCGTTGTTGTCTTTAACATTTTCTCTGTAAATACGGTATTGAGAATAGCTGTTTACCGGTGCCGCAGCTGCCTCATACACCGGTGTGATCGTTTTTCCCTCAAACGGCTTTATTTCATCATTGAGCTGTGTGATTACCGTAATGCGGATCACCTTTCCCTTCTCTACCTTGGCATTCGGCTGTCCGACAGATATATTCAGCTCCTTATAATTTGTGTTAACAGGCTCTGTATCCGGATCGTTGGACTGCAATGTATACAGGCCGTCTTTTTTCATAGAAACCGGTGTATTATTTTTCTGCGCAGCCATTGCACTGATATCATCCGGAGATATATCGGTTGTGTTTTCTTTGATTTTCCATCCGATGATGCGCATGCCGTCCGGTGTCGTAAAGCGCAAATCCGGATGCGTGGAAGGCAGTGCAGAGTCTGCATTTACACCAAAGGTCAGCTCATATTCCACATAATCATGAACAGTCAGGTGATCCCTGTCCACGGCCCGCTCTTTTGTATCGGCACCGTCCAGATAGTGGTCATAGGCAAACGCATCCTTGCCGTCAACCGTTTTTCCGCGCTTCAGATTGACATACAGATCCGCTACCGTATTCGCAATATTGTAGTAATCCTCTTTATCCGTACTGACATTTCCACCATACTTCATCGCATTCAAATCGGAGGAAACGAAGCTTGTGTCCGCATAGTTATAGCAGTAATATGTGGAACTGCCTGATCCGTTATTGTAATGATTGGCATCATTCAGTCTGGTTGGACGGGAATCGGAGGTCCATGAATCGGATTGAATATCTGCGGCTGTACGATCGACATAAACACCGTCATAGGTGATTGTATATCCTTCTGCCTTATCCGCAGTAAGGTATTGACCGGCATCCAGTACCGTTTTGGCATCCGTCCGCACGGGATTCACTGCCGTAAATGTCATCTGGAAGCTTTGAATAACATCCTTTACGTATACATTGCTTGTATTCGCAGCTGTATAGGTCGCAAAATCACCCACATGGTCTATTACAAAGCTGTTGACATCGAATACATACGTATTCTCATCCTTCACAGATAAATATTTGGAAGCCTTGATTTCCTGCTTATTCTTATAGGTCATCGTTTTTGAATTGCCGTAATTTAAGGTAAGCGTGCTTACCTCAAACCAGGAACCGTCAATGAGCTCTTTTGGAATATAGATATGCTTCAGACGATAATCCGCATGCATGGTGTTGTTCAGATTTGCTGTTTTGATATGGGCAGCATCCGTACTGCCATCGCTGCTGCTTCCATCGTTCTGATTGAAGATTTTGACACCGAAGCCCGCATAGGAAGGCTTCAAACCGTCAATAGAGGAGCCCGGTTCATAATCATAGATGGTGCGGCTGCCGGAAGTTGAAAGGGAATCAATATCAAAGCCGGCTTTAAACGGTATCTGATATCCCATCAGCAAAGCGGTGTCCCCAACGACTCCAACCTGCATTGGTGAACCGTCTGCATCTGTTTCATCCTTATACGTTGTAGCCTGTATGGTATTGGTGGCATCCTTATCCGGATGTACCTTGTCAATCAGATAGACAGTTCCCCCAACATAGACATCCACATCCTTGTTTGTGCCGTGACTATCTGCCTTTTGCAGCTGTGTAGACTGATACTCTCTGGCGAAATCTGCACTGCCCGGAAGATCCTTCAGATAAATTTTATAACCCTTTACATACTCCTGATGCTCCAGCTGAATTTCATATGGCTTTGCTTCATCCGCTGTTTCCGATCGGTCCTGATACTTCAGTAATATGTGATAGAAGCCGTTATCTGCAATTCCCAGATCACCCTTGTGCAGCGTAATTGTCCGGCTTTCCTTTCCGTTGACAGGCTCACCCTTTTCATTTTCAAATTTCGTTGTAAGCTCTACGTGATCAATGTATTTTTCCAGTTGTTCAGAGATACGAATATTCTTTGTCAGAAATCCATAGTATTCACTGACGTCATCCGTTTTGTCTTCATGAATGGCAGGCAGTATATCCTCCAGTATGATTTGATCTGCATAGGATATTTTGCCTGACCAGTCCAGCGGATCCTCACTGTACCAGTCTGTCGTATTCCTTCCACTCACATAATCATGCTCGCCTCCGTTTGGCTGACGGAAAAAGCTGACAGCATAGTCCTGATCATCTCCATAGATAACCTTGCGGTCTGCATTCACGCTTGGATCCTTGTGCACACCCTTTACTACCTGATTTTTATCATGACTGACCACAACGTGGGCATCGGATTTCAGATGCTGGGCATCATAGTCTGCATTTGCGGAATGCCAGGAATAGCCGCTATACCAGTAATATACATACTGATTGCGATATGACCAGCTGGATTTCGTTTCCGCATTTGTACGCACCTTTGCTTTAACGCCTGTCCGTGCAGCACCGTTTCCTTCATCACCGCCAACCTGCAGGTCTGCCGTTACATTTGCCTTAGCGTTTCCTTCCCGATAAAAGCGTCCGGTTACCTCAAACATATATTTTGTCTTCTGGTCACTGGCATCATACCATGTACCGTAATCCGGATTGGCTGCCTTGTCATCCGCTGCTTCCTTTTGATTGATTTTCAGATGCACAACGATATTCGTAACCGGATTATCAGGTATTGCATAATTCTTGGGAGAACGATAGTAATCACGTTCCTCATTTCCATACTTCTTACTGCCTTCCATTAAGGCGATTCTAAAAAACGTATTACCTTCTGCATTTGTTTCTACAGAATTGCTCTGCCATTCCTCCGGCTGGATCGTCTGCCTGCTTCCATCCGCATAAATAACATCAATCGCTGTAAAATATTCCTTTGCCCGCGGATCAACCTTTAGATAATAGGTTTCAAATTTATCGGATGGCAGGGTAAGGTTCATATTGACAGACATTGCCGTATTGTATGCCTCTGTTTTCAAATAGCTGTAGCCCTGAGGCTCCTGCCAGCTGTAATTGTTTCTTGTAGGATCTTTGGGATAATTGGTTCCTGCATTCAGATACTGACGAAAATCCAGCATATAGGAGCCAATGGCTTTATACCCAACATCCAGCTCGCTGTTATCATAAAACAACCCACTGCTCGTATTTGCATAACGAAGGCGGACATGTTCCCTTTCGGTTGCCGTCTTATCAAAGCGCTCACCGCCTTCAGAATCCTTGTATCCGGCACTCAGTGTCGTATCAAAATACATTTTACTTGTGAAAAACTGGGAATCATCCTTTGTCTTCACCTCATAGTCATCCTGATGGATACGATCAAGATAGTTGCCTGCATCTGCACTTACCGTTCTGGTCGTACCGAGGTTTGCATCAGAAAAGCCCTTGATATTGATACGGCCTTCCTTTTGTAAAGCATACTCATAGCCCTCCAGCTCCAGCTTATTCAGATAGGTTATGCCAAGACTTTGCAGCTGCTGCTCATTCAGCGTAAGCCCGCCATCAGCATCCAGTGGAAGTGTGGTGGTACTGACTTTAAAGGCCTTCCCTTCTGCATCGTATGTTAATTCAGCAGCGGGAGCCTGTTGATCCGCATCATACAGATATAGATGTTCAATCGTTTTGAAGCCCGTTAACAGGTCATTATCGATATGCAGAGCTGTGGCATGGAACCCGGTGTGACTCTCATCCCCCTGTGCATGGTCATTTACAGGAAGCTGTACCGTAAGAACAGGATTATCCAATACGGAATCTTCTTCATTTTTTACACTGACCGCAATATTGAAATCCCTGTCATAAGGAATAGCGATAAGAGTTCTGTTTTTGTCTGTATTGCTGTTTTGTGCAACACTTGTTTCCGGTACATTATCGTAATAGCCAAGATTTGTATGTACACTCAATGTCGGACGCTTCACCTGCAAACGGGCTGTTACATCCTTCATTTGGTGAATCATGAACGGATTATCCGGGATAAAGGTCAAAACGGCATCCAGATTGTCATACCAGTCCGATGTACCATTCAAGCGAATCTGCATAGCCTGCTGTGGAGCTGTCTGTCCCAGATAGTTGTCAAACTCCACCAATACATACACAGCATGGTCAATTCCTGCACTCGCAAGGGCTTCCTTTGTTATGACAATCGTATCATTCTCAATAATCAGATCACTACCCTGCAATACCAATTTGGCCTGATCACTTTTTTCCTGCCCATATTCATAAACATGTACAGCTCTGATTTCTGCCGTCTTTTCAATGTTGGAAATTGTAATCTCATCTGTAAGAAAGCCCTTAATCATCGGATGATCTGCAGTTCCCCTATCTGTAATCTGGGATGAGAGATCCACCCATGCCTTTGCACCGCCGGATGCTGCACTGGAGGTATTCGCTATGTTGAAGAGATACCCGGTATCTGCTTCCTTGTTTGGCACCTGCAGGTGCTGAATTGTTCCTCCTGCGGAGGTGTTTTCACCGGAATAGGAGTCCTTATGATATGAGCTGGCCTTCAGCTGCATATCGATGCTGTCAACCTTCAGCTTTCCCTTATCCTTTGCGGTTGTGTCAACACTGGCATCCTGATACTGAGTCTTAAAGCTGCCTTCCGCTTCCACATCACCGACCATATTCGGCGTACCGTTTATCGCTACATAGATATCATCAGAAAGCGCTGTATTTTTACGGAAGGAGGTGAAGTTAACCTCAGCAGATTTCAGAGTCTTTCCACTTAGTTGATAAACCAGATTCCCCTTTTCATCCTTCGTAAAGGAAGAAGGCGCAACCGTCTTCACGCTTCCGTCTGCATAGGTCAGCTTTACATTGGCGATCACCGCGCACTCCTGTAAGCCTTTGGATAACAGGATTGAATCTGTGATAAAACCGTAAACCCCCTGACTGTTATTTTGCGTCAACAGATTTCCGGTATCGAATACTGCAGGGATAATGTCAGAAATACTGTCATTTCCCAGACGATAGCGATAGCCTACATTTTTTGTATAAACTGGTAACGTGGTCGTTTCCTGATATGTAAATTCATTATCACTGTTTTTCAGGTAGGTGTCTGTTTGAATCAGTGGATTCCCCGGCACGGTCTCAATCTCCGCCTTATCCTTGATCTCCTTTGAAAATTTCTGATAGGTTTCCTCTGTCACTGCCGTATCCTGAACATATTGCCATTCATTATAGTTTACCGTCAGTGCATTCTCGTATGTACTTTGTACTGGAAGTACCCCCTGTACCATAATTTCTCCGGAAAAGGCCTCTTTTGGCTCTATGCGGTTTTTGAAATTGATTCGCAGATTTCCGGTAAAGCTTTCATTTGCATGTGTGCGCAGATAATCATTCAGCGCACGCTCAAAATCGACAGACCATACCGTCTTGTCAGAGCTTGATAAAGCACTGTCCTCCAGAAAAGCACCAAGTGCCACAAAGGACGTTGTATGATCCGCCTTTTCAAATTCCAGCTCCAGAATATCCTGATCCGCAAACCAGTCCGTCAGGCTCGGCTCATCACTTCCGCTTTTTGGCATGGAGATGGAAATTTTTTTCGGTTTGAAATTTTCCGGTAATGTATCCGTGGCACTCGCTTCAAATGCCGGAATATTACCGGTGTTCTTAAAGCCGGACAGATAGTAGGTTACATTATCCCCAATCGCTGCCTGTGTCTTCTTTACCTCGTTGCCAGTTTCATCATGAACATATTTTCCCGCTTCAAAGCCCGATTTCGGAGTTTCAAAATACGTGGAATTATTTGCCGTCTTCGTCCAGGAATATTTCCCGTCCCCAAAATATACAGTCCCGTACAGCTTGGTGATGACAGGCTGCATATTGGGATCAAAGTTGCGGGGAAACGGCACAGCCATATAATAGCTGCGCTTTTCTCCCTTTTGTACCTGTTTATCAGAGCGCAGATATACAAGCCCTGTCTGCTGGGAAATATTATAATAACCCGGCTTTTCCTCAACGTTATGAAAATCGTTCAGATCCCATTTCTCCAGTTCAGCCTCGCCGATGTCCGTAATATCATACAGCAGCATACCGCCGTCTTTTGGAACACCGGTCAGCTTTTTGCCGTTCACATCATCCGTGTCATCATTTAAAACAGGATCACCATCCTCATTATACAGCCATTTACGCATATCCTTGCGGCGAATACCGTAATGATAATCCGTATCATAAACAGGCAGCTCCAGACTCAGGTCAAAGGAATTGAAATAGCTTTTATCATCCTCAGATTGATTGATGATGTCCACCTGATAAACCATATAGTTATATTTATCCCATAATACATTTTTACTAACCGGTGTAATCTGTGCATCCCATTGCAGATTGGAACAAATAAAGGTAAAACGGTTTTCTGCATTTCCACCGTTTGGAACATAATGATTGTACTCGGTCGTATTTCCATTGGTATCCGTATAATTGGCATAGCCGCCCCCAACCGTGGCAATGCAGGAGGCATTCTCCGGAACATCCCCATAGAATACAAATTCAAGCGTAATTGCAGAAGGCGTACCGCTTTGGATTGTGAGCGCATCTCCACGGATAACATTTTTATTTATTTTGTCTGAACCGCCTTTGAATACAGTGTTTTTATCAACAGAATAGTCCTTGTTATCCCTAACAATTGCCTGCAGACCCATTTTGGGCTCCCCGTTTTCTTTACTGTCTTCCGGAACCGCGTCTATATCAAACGTAGAAACCAGTGTTCCCGACGCATCATAATAGAAATAGGGCAAATCCAGCGTAAAATACGGAGCTGTTATTTCTCCGCTGCTAAACTGTGGATCAATCTGTAAGTCTACAATAGCAGAGCTGCTGCCTTCCCGACCGACAAGAACAGTGTTTGCTATATTGTTCCCCTTGTTATCCGTTGGAATAATACCACCTGATTTATAAGCAAATTTCACCGTAATATCCGGTGCATCACCAAAGCCGGATACCGCATGTATGACTGTGTCCGGCAGATTCAGCTGCAGCAGAAACAAAAAGCATATCATCAGACACTTGAAAAATACAGCCGTTCCCTTTTTCGCAAAGCCTTGCATTTTCTTTTTCATAATCCCTCTCCTCGTATACCTACACCTCATGCTTTAAAAACATACTTTTTAAGTTAACTTTTTAAGACTCTTTGACCAATATAGAATCATGTCATCCCATACGACATGATCAATCCCCATTCCTTTTTTTGATTAAAAGCTATGTTTATAGTACGATATCGCCTTTTATTATGTAAATGAAACAGTGAAATTCTTAAAAACATATCTTTTAGAGACTTTGTATCCAAAAAAAAGCAATGCTTTCTGAAAAACAGTTACAGGAACAGATCGCTTCTTATGATTCATTTCTTTCCTTTGTAACTCGAATTATCACATATTCGTCATAACAATAAGACGACTCCAAGTTCATTAAGATCGGAAGAGCACACGTCTGAAC
>ERZ505997.217-NODE-217-length-15591-cov-6.35723_pt1 | contig 15591 bp, 20 predicted proteins | sample MGYA00513580_ERZ505997 | MGnify/ENA metagenome assembly ERZ505997
GATCTCGACGTGCGAAGCGAAAGGCGACGGCACGGACTAGCCGTTGCTGGTGTGGCGTAAGCCACGCCAGCAGGTAAAACCCCTCGGTATCTAACAGAGGGGTACGTTTGCAAATAGACAATAGACGAAAAACATAGGAAACATAAGGCTTCTGGCATGATTTCCCAGTAAAAATCGGCTGTGAAGTCGCCTTAAAAAACTTCACACTTGACAGATTGGGGGTATGGTTCTGAATGAAGAACAATGGATAAAAGAATTACGGGAGAAACGGATTGCTTACGGTATCTCACAAGGCAGGCTGGCGGTGGCTTCTGGTATCACAAGGGAATATCTCAACAAGATAGAAAGCGGAAAAATGAAGCCGTCAAAGGAACTTCTGGAAACTCTGCATAAAGAACTGGCAAGGTTCAATCCAGAAGCACCGCTTACCATGCTGTTTGATTATGTGAAAATTCGTTTTCCCACGCTGGATATACAGCACATCATCAAAGATATATTAAAACTGAATATCAACTATATGCTCCATGAAGATTACGGACATTACAGTTATACGGAGCATTATTCTTTAGGGGACATCTTTATCTATACGTCGGCTGACGAAGAAAAAGGTGTCCTTTTAGAGTTAAAGGGGCGTGGTTGCCGACAGTTTGAGAGTTACCTGCTGGCACAGCAAAGAAGCTGGTATGACTTTCTCATGGACGCACTCATAGACGGTGGCGTGATGAAGCGTATCGACCTTGCTATCAACGACCATACGGGCATTTTGGATATTCCAGAGCTTGCGGAAAAATGCAGAAAACGGGAATATATCGGAAAGTCCAGAAGTTATAAGTTTTACCAGTCGGGCGAGCTTATCAAGCACAGCGAGGACGACAGAGAATATATGGGACGTACCCTTTATCTTGGTTCGCTGAAATCTGATGTATATTTCTGTATCTATGAAAAGGACTATGAGCAGTATGTCAAGTTAGGGACACCTCTGGAAGAAGCCGATATTATCAACCGTTTTGAGATACGGCTTAGAAATGAACGTGCCTATTATGCAGTACGGGATTTGCTGACGTATTACGACGCAGAGCAGACCGCCTTTTCTATCATCAATCAGTATGTACGGTTTGTTGATGAAGAACCAGACAAGCGGAAAAATGACTGGAAACTCAATGACCGCTGGGCTTGGTTTATCGGCGATAATCGGCAAAGTCTGAAACTGACGACAAAGCCAGAACCTTATACCTTAGATCGTACATTGCGTTGGGTACAAAGGCAGGTAGCACCGACCTTGAAAATGCTGAAAAAGATTGATAAGGGAAACGGTACAGATTACATGGAGACAATCGAACAGCAGGCAAAGCTCACAGAAAAGCATGAAATGATAATCAAACAGCAGACGACCCCTGCAAAAGATTTAGTAGAAATTTAGGAGTGATGAAAAATGTGGGTATTATTAAAAGACTTCCTGCTGGTATCTATGGGAATGGGTATCGGCATAGTCTTGATGTGTATTTTGAATGTCGGCAAAGAAGCTGACTATAAAATGAAACAATTAGAAGAAAGCGAGGACAATTAAATGAATTTCGGACAAAATTTGTATCAATGGTTTTTAAGTAACGCACAGAGCTTAGTGCTTATGGCGATTGTGGTTATCGGTATCTACTTAGGGTTCAAGCGTGAGTTTTCCAAACTTATCGGCTTCTTGGTAGTTGCCTTGATTGCTGTCGGTTTGGTATTCAATGCTGGCGGTGTGAAAGATGTATTGTTAGAGCTGTTCAATAAGATTATCGGTGCATAAAATTTTATTGTGGTACTGATATGCGAATGTTATAATTTGAATGTTGTATTACATAAAACGCTGTACTTACCAGAAAAATCTATGAATTTTGTATATTATACAAGGTTGCAACTTGAAGTTGCTAATGTGCATTTCAAAAAATATAGAATATAACATTATGGCTTGATAAAATTTATTCATCAAATCATAGGAGGTATCACACAATGAGTTTAGGAGAAAAAATCTTCAAGTTAAGAAAAGAAAAAGGAATATCGCAAGAAGCACTAGCTGAACAAATAGGCACTACTAGGCAGGCAATTAGTAAATGGGAAAACAATCAAGGGTTTCCAGAAACAGAAAAGCTTTTACAATTATCAAACATTTTTGAAGTATCTACGGATTATCTTTTGAAAGACGAAAAGAATGTAAAGAATAGTGAAGAACGAGGATATTATGTAAGCAAGGAAATGTCGGTAGGGTTTATCGCTAATCAGAAAAAATTAGGACTTTATCTTGCTTTAGGGGTTATGCTTTGCATTTTTGCTGGAATACCATATACCTTGTTTTTAGATAATATGACTTGGCGTTATTTAGGTATGGCATTTTGCTTTGTGGCAGGAATTATATTTTTTGTCGTAGCAATTTTTTATGAAAAACAAGAATACAACATTTTAAGGCAAGAACCTTTACTACTTGATTATGAATATCTAAAAGAATTGAAAAGCGAATACACTTCAAAAAAGAAAAAATATGTAATAGTTGCTGTTCCTTGTACTGTTCTCTTTATAGCAGGACTAATTTTCTTTCTATTTACTGTGAAAGGCTATATTTCATGGACAGAATATCATTCCTTTGCATTTTTCGGTCTTGCTGTTGGAATGTTGGGTTTTGTATATACAATCAATGTTATGGAAACCTATGAACTATTAGTGAAAAACGAGCAATATTCAACGAGTTTCTTTTTCAAACTAAAAAGAAAGATTAAAAAGAGATTAGGATAAGCTATAATTTAATATTCACACAAAGCAGTTAGTCTTATGATTGACTGCTTTTTTCATACCAAAATTTCAGATTGGAGTGATTACATGAACGATATTTTTAAGGATATGCAGGCAAAAGTCGGCTGTGAATACATTTCTGACCTGCCCTCTTACAAGCGTAAGGTGTGGCGTGAAATGAAACGGCTGAGCCCTGCCGATTATGAAGAAAGACAATTAGAAGATTTTTCAAAGTTTGTGTTTGGTATGCCGTACCAGACCTTAAAAGATGTGATGAAACAACAGAAAGGACGTGAAGAACAATGCAGGAAACAAGGGTGCTGGTGGAAACGAGAGAAACAACTGGCGAAGAAACAACATCATACTGGTTCGACCTGCCGATAGATGTTGCCGAGTTTGAAGAAAAGTTAGGTGTCGGTGCAGAAAGCACGGCGTACCGCATTATCGAAAAGGTGTTGCCTTATGCTGATGAAGTCCACGAACATACAAGCGTGTACCAGCTTAACGAATTAGAGTTTATGTACCGCCAGCTTTCAAGCGATATGCAGGAAGAATATGTATCACTACTTACGGTGTTTGAGAATTTAGAAGCACTTTATATTTGCAGGAACGTGATTACGGTTTATCCCGACTGCAAAAGCATGATAGATGTTGCAAGGCAAAAGCTGATGAATGACTCGACGTTCAAACATTTATCCGAGGACTGTCAAGAATACTACTTTGACTTTGAAGCCTACGCTTCTCACTTGCAGGAACACGGGAAATTCTTAGTAACGGAACACGGTATCTTTGAACTACCAGAGTAGGAAATGAGGTGGTGCTTATGATAGATGATATGGCGGTTTACATTGCTAATCTCGGTAAATACAATGAGGGTTATTTAGTCGGTGCTTGGTTCACGTTCCCCATTGACGAGGAAGATGTAAAAGAAAAAATCGGCTTGAATGAACAGTATGAGGAATACGCTATCCATGATACCGACAACTTCCCCATTGCGATTGGCGAGTATGTTTCCATTGAAGAACTCAATGAGATGTATGAAATGATAGAGGAACTTCCCGACTATATCGTAGAGTGTCTGGACGAATTTATCAGTCACTACGGGACGCTGGAAGAAGTCGTGGAACACAAGGACGATATTTATTATTATCCCGACTGTGAAACCATGACAGATGTTGCCTATTACTACATAGACGAATTGCAGGCACTTGGGGACATTCCACCCAGCTTACAGAACTACATTGATTATGAAGCCTACGGGCGAGATTTGGATATGGGCGGTTGCTTTATTGAAACAAGCCGAGGGATATGCGAGATACCATATTAACGCTGGAAGATCAGCAACGGCATGGTTGCTACTGACAGCGTATTTCTCTTTTAAGGGACAGTCTGAAAATGGCTGTCCTTTTCTCTTTGAAGAACTTACGAAAGGAGCTGAAAGAACTTGAAAAAGATTAAATCTTATACGGGTATCTGGAACGTGGAAAAAGTCTTGTATGCAATCAATGACTTTAACCTGCCTTTTCCCGTTACCTTTACACAGATTACATGGTTTGTGATTACGGAATTTATCATCATTCTGTTTGGGGATATTCCCCCACTTTCCATGATTGAGGGAGCATTTCTCAAATACTTCGGTATTCCCGTTGCTCTCACTTGGTTTATGTCGCAGAAAACCTTTGACGGAAAGAAGCCGTACAGCTTTTTGAAATCACAGATAACCTATGCCCTGCGACCTAAAATCACTTATGCGGGAAAAGCCGTAAAACTGCATAAGCAGACCTTGAATGAAACAATCACGGCAGTAAGGAGTGTGAACTATGTTCCCGATAAAATATATTGACAATAACCTTGTCTGGAACAAGGACAATGAGGTGTTCGCTTACTATGAGCTGATACCGTACAACTATTCTTTTCTATCCGCAGAGCAGAAATTTATCGTGCATGACAGTTTCCGACAGCTTATCGCACAGTCCCGTGAGGGTAAAATTCATGCGTTGCAGATTGCTACGGAAAGCTCAATCCATAGTATGCAGGAGCAGTCAAAGAAGCTGGTAACTGGAAAATTAAAGGAAGTTGCCTGCCAGAAAATAGACGAACAGACCGAAGCGTTAGTATCTATGATTGGTGACAATCAAGTGGACTACCGCTTTTTTCTTGGCTTTAAGCTCATGGTTACGGAAGAACAGCTCAATCTGAAGAACATCAAAAAATCGGCGTGGCTGACGTTCACGGAATTTCTCCATGAAGTGAACCACACGCTGATGAATGATTTTGTTTCCATGCCGAATGATGAAATCAACCGTTACATGAAAATGGAAAAGTTACTGGAAAATAAAATCTCCCGTCGCTTCAAGGTGCGTCGCTTGGAAATCAATGATTTTGGGTATCTCATGGAACATCTTTACGGCAGGAACGGTATCGCCTATGAAGATTATGAGTATCAGTTACCAAAGAAGAAATTGAACAAAGAAACGCTGATAAAATACTACGACCTTATCCGTCCGACAAGGTGTGTGATTGAGGAAAGCCAGCGGTATTTACGATTGGAACATGAGGACAAGGAAAGCTATGTGTCCTACTTTACCGTCAATGCGATTGTCGGGGAGCTTGATTTTCCGTCAAGTGAAATCTTCTATTTCCAACAACAGCAATTCACATTCCCCGTTGATACTTCTATGAATGTAGAAATCGTGGAGAATCGAAAGGCTCTTACCACAGTAAGAAATAAGAAAAAGGAATTGAAAGATTTGGATAATCACGCCTATCAAGCAGGAAGTGAAACCAGTTCAAATGTGGTGGACGCATTAGACAGCGTGGATGAGCTGGAAACGGACTTAGACCAGACAAAAGAAAGTATGTATAAGCTCTCTTATGTAGTGCGTGTATCGGCTGATGATTTGGACGAATTAAAACGCCGTTGTGATGAAGTCAAGGACTTTTACGACGACCTCAATGTAAAGCTGGTGCGTCCTGCTGGGGATATGCTGGGGCTTCATTCTGAATTTTTACCTGCCAGCAAGCGATATATCAATGATTATGTGCAGTATGTAAAATCAGATTTTTTAGCTGGGCTTGGCTTTGGTGCGACACAGCAGTTAGGAGAAACTACGGGTATCTATATGGGCTATTCCGTTGATACGGGAAGAAATGTGTACCTGCAACCGTCCCTTGCCAGTCAAGGTATAAAAGGTACAGTTACCAACGCCCTTGCGTCTGCTTTTGTCGGTTCGCTTGGCGGTGGAAAGTCGTTCTGTAACAATCTTCTGGTGTATTATTCGGTTCTCTTTGGGGGACAGGCGGTTATCTTAGACCCAAAATCAGAGCGTGGCAACTGGAAGGAAACACTTCCAGAAATCGCACATGAAATCAATATCGTAAACTTAACCAGCGATAAAGGAAATGCAGGACTTCTTGACCCATTCGTGATTATGAAGAATGTAAAAGACGCTGAAAGTCTGGCAATCGACATCTTAACATTCCTTACGGGTATTTCCTCTAGGGACGGCGAAAAATTCCCCGTACTTCGTAAAGCGGTACGCTCCGTTACCCAGAGCAACAGTCGGGGCTTGCTCCATGTGATAGACGAGCTACGCCGTGAAGATACGCCCATATCAAGAAATATCGCAGACCATATCGACAGCTTCACGGACTACGACTTTGCACATCTGCTGTTTTCAGACGGGACGGTAGAAAATGCTATCAGTCTGGATAACCAGCTCAACATCATTCAAGTAGCTGACCTTGTACTGCCAGATAAAGATACCACTTTTGAGGAATACACGACCATTGAATTATTATCGGTTTCTATGCTGATTGTGATTAGTACCTTTGCCCTTGATTTTATCCATTCGGACAGAAGTATTTTTAAGATTGTAGACCTTGACGAAGCGTGGGCGTTCTTAAATGTGGCACAAGGAGAAACGCTCTCTAACAAGCTGGTTCGTGCTGGACGAGCTATGCAGGCAGGCGTTTATTTTGTTACCCAGTCTGCCTATGATGTTTCAAAGGAAAGTCTGAAAAACAATATCGGCTTGAAGTTTGCCTTTCGTTCTACTGACATTAACGAGATAAAACAGACCTTAGAGTTTTTTGGTATCGACAAGGACGACGAGAACAACCAGAAACGCTTGCGTGATTTAGAGAACGGACAATGCTTATTGCAGGACTTATACGGACGTGTCGGTGTGGTGCAGATACACCCCGTCTTTGAAGAACTGCTACACGCCTTTGATACCAGACCGCCCGTACAGAGAAATGAGGTGGAGTGATGAAAGAAAGGATAAAAGGTGCGTTCACAAAAAAGAAGATTTTCCACTTTCTCAAAATGGTTCTGTTCGTGGTGGCACTCTCCCTTATCCTGCTTTCACTTCTGGGGACGGTGGCTCATGCGACGGGGCTTGTGGACGATACCATAAATGCAGAAAATCTTTACTCAAAATATCCGCTGTCGAATTACCAGCTTGATTTTTATGTGGATAATAGCTGGTCGTGGCTTCCGTGGAACTGGCTGGACGGTATCGGAAAATCGGTGCAGTATGGGCTTTACTGCATTACCAACTTTGTCTGGACGATAAGCCTTTATTTAAGCAATGCCACGGGCTATGTGGTGCAGGAAGCCTATAAACTGGACTTCATTAACGATATGGCAGACAGTATCGGAAAAAGCATACAGACCATTGCAGGCGTAACACAGAACGGTTTTTCTTCTACGGGCTTCTATGTTGGTTTCCTGCTTCTCATTATCTTAGTGGTGGGACTTTATGTTGCCTATACGGGACTGATAAAACGGGAAACCAGCAAGGCACTTCATGCCGTTATTAACTTTGTGGTGGTGTTCGTGCTGTCCGCTTCGTTTATTGCCTACGCTCCCGACTACATCAAAAAGATAAATGAATTTTCAAGTGATATTAGTACCGCTTCGTTGGACTTGGGAACAAAAATCATGCTCCCAAACTCTGACAGCAAGGGCAAGGACAGCGTGGACTTGATAAGGGACAGCCTATTTTCTATTCAAGTGGAACAGCCGTGGTTACTCTTACAATTCGGGAACAGCAACGCAGAAGAAATCGGGGCAGACCGTGTAGAAGCTCTGGTATCGGCAAGCCCAGAGGACGAGGACGGAAAGACCAGAGAGGAAGTCGTGAAAACAGAAATCGAGGACAACGACAACAACAATCTGACGATACCGCAGGTCGTGAACCGTTTAGGTATGGTGTTCTTCCTACTGTTCTTCAACTTAGGGATAACGATATTTGTATTCTTGCTTACGGGCATGATGTTATTCAGCCAGATACTTTTTATTATCTTTGCTATGTTTCTGCCTATCAGCTTTTTACTTTCCATGATACCGAGCTATGAAAGCATGGCAAAGCAGGCAATCGTGAGGGTGTTTAATACCATAATGACACGAGCAGGAATAACGCTCATTGTAACGGTGGCGTTCAGCATTTCCAGTATGTTTTATAACATATCCACGGACTATCCGTTTTTCATGGTGGCGTTCTTACAGATAGTGTGTTTCGCTGGTATCTACATGAAGCTGGGTGACTTAATGAGTATGTTCTCTTTGAACGCTAATGATAGTCAAAGCATGGGACGAAGAATTTTCCGCAGACCATATCTATACTTGGCACATAGGGCTAGACGTATGGAAAGACGGCTTGCTGGTGCGGTTACTGCTGGTGGTGTTGCTGGTGCGGTGGCTGGTAGCACGATTTCAAACAGAAAAGCGACAAGGAACACAGCTACAAAAGATAGTCGGGGTAATACATCTTCCAGCATGGGACAGCGTGTAGGTTCAAAGGTGGGTGCTGTCTTAGATACAAAAAATAAAGTGAAAGATAAGGCAAGTGCTGTCAAAGAGAATATCAAGGATATGCCGACACAGACCGCTTATGCCGTCCACTCCGCAAAGGAAAAGGCAAAGTCCAGCGTGTCCGACTTCAAGCGTGGCATGGTGCAGGAACAGCAGTCCAGACAGTCGGGACGTATGGAAAAACGGGAACAGCATAGGCAGAATATCGCCGATAAGCGTATGGAGCTTCAAAAGGCACAAGAAGCAAGGCAGGCACAGCGAAAGGCTGACGGATCAGCGACAACGGGAGCTACCCGTCCCCATGAGCGACCAGCCACAGCTTCAACCATTCCAAAGCCGAGTGCTGAAAAAACGCAGGAAGTCAAACGCCCTGCCACAGCGACGACTTCAAAAACAAATGAGCCAGTCAAGACAACGGTTATCAAAGAGCGTCCCTTATCTTCGGGTACTTCTGATAGGAAAACGAGCCAGCCTACACAGCCAGTACATAGGCAGAATGTAGAAAAAGTGGTATCGCAGGAAACACGCCAGAATGACACCAAAGACCGCAGGACAAAAGTTCAGCAGACGCAAAGCGTCCAGAAAAACCAGCAGACCACAGAGAAAACCCGTAACCTTGTAATGAAGAAAGGACAGAAGAAAAAATGAAACTGAAACATATTGCTATTATCGGCAGTCTGTTTCCTATCCTCTTTTCACTGGTGCTTTTCTTTGGGGTGTTGATTAGTGCGGACAGCGACGACGAGAACAGCAACTTTTCTTCTGGCATTACGGGTATGAACTTATCCGCAGAAGTCTTGAAACATCAGCCTATGGTGGAAAAGTACGCCAGAGAATACGGCATTTCCGAGTATGTCAATGTGTTGCTGGCAATCATACAAGTGGAAAGTGGCGGTACAGCCGAGGACGTTATGCAAAGCTCTGAAAGTCTGGGACTACCGCCCAATTCATTAGATACAGAAAGTTCAATCAAGCAGGGGTGTAAATATTTTGCGTCCCTGCTTTCGTCCTGCAAAAATCAAGGTATGGACGATTTGAATGTAGCGATACAGTCTTATAACTATGGCGGTGGTTATGTGGGATATGTGGCAGGAAAAGGAAATAAACACACTTTCAACCTTGCAGAGAGCTTTGCCCGTGAAAAATCGGGTGGAAAGAAAGTAACATACACCAATCCAATAGCTGTTGCGAAGAATGGAGGCTGGCGGTATAGCTATGGAAATATGTTCTATGTGGAATTAGTCAATCAGTATTTAACTGTTCCGCAGGTGTCGGGAGAGCTGGCACAAAAGGTAATGAATGAAGCGTTGAAGTATCAAGGCTGGAAGTACGTCTATGGTGGTAGTAATCCCAACACTTCCTTTGACTGTTCGGGACTGACACAATGGTGTTATGGAAAAGCTGGTATCTCCTTACCGAGAACGGCACAAGCACAGTATGATGCTACCCAACATCTCCCACTCTCGCAGGCAAAGGCTGGGGACTTGGTATTTTTCCATTCTACCTATAACGCTGGTTCGTATGTAACCCACGTCGGCATTTATGTAGGAAATAACCAGATGTACCATGCAGGCGACCCGATAGGATTTGCAGACCTAAGCAGTAGTTACTGGCAACAGCACTTAATCGGTGCAGGACGAGTAAAACAATAGAAAGGACTTGAAGATATGTTTAAGAAAAATAAGAAACAGACAGAAACTATCAAAGAACCAAAAGAAAAAAAGGTGCGTACTGTCAAGGTAGGCACACATAAGAAAACTGTGATTGCCTTGTGGGTGGTGCTTATCGCAAGCGTGAGCTTCGGGGTGTATAAGAATTTTACCGCTATCGACCAGCACACCACCCATGAAAAAGAAATCATTGAGCTTCGCTTGCAGGACACCAACGGGATAGAAAATTTCGTGAAGAACTTTGCGAAGTCATATTACACATGGAATAACAGCAAAGAAGCGATTGAAGCAAGGACGCAGGCAATCAGCGGTTATCTGACAAAGGAATTGCAGGACTTGAATATAGATACCATTAGAACCGACATACCGACCAGCTCCACAGTTACAGATGTGATTGTATGGCATATCGAGCAATCGGGAACGGATACTTTTTCTGCTACCTACGAAGTAGATCAGCAGATAAAAGAGGGCGAACAGACAAGCAATGTGAAAGCAACCTATACTGTAAAAGTTCATGTAGACGCTGACGGGGATATGGTAATCGTTCAGAACCCTACTCTTGCACCAGCAATCGAAAAATCAGACTATGATCCAAAGACACCAGAAACAGACGCAAGTGTAGACGCTGATACTGCAAATGACGCTACCGCATTTCTGGAAACATTCTTTAAGTTGTACCCAACAGCCACAGAAAACGAACTTGCTTATTATGTGTCGGGGAATGTGCTTGAACCTATCGGCAGGGACTACCTTTATTCTGAACTGGTAAACCCTATCTTTACAAAAGACGGGGAGAATGTAAAAGTTAAGGTTGCTGTAAAATTCCTTGATAATCAGACAAAGGCAACGCAAGTATCGCAGTATGAGCTTGTGCTACATAAGGATAGTAACTGGAAGATTGTAGGATAATTGTAAAAGGCTTGTATCATATTTTTATGCTCTGCAAGCCTTTTAATATTGACAACTGTATTTTTAAGTATTATGCTGTACTTGTATAAGCTATACAGTATAGAACAAGGCGGTGTTTAAATGGAAATCTTTATCAATAATCATGCAAGCATACCTATTTATGAACAAATTTCTTCGCAAATAAAAGCATTGATTATAAATGGGGAATTAAAGGCTGGCGAAGCTCTACCATCAATAAGAGGACTTGCAAAATCATTGCATATAAGTGTATTGACTGTTCAAAAATCTTATGATGTGCTTCAAAAAGACGGTTTTATCGAAACAACAGCAGGCAAAGGGTGTTTTGTATCTGCTCAAAATCAAGATTTTTATATAGAAGAACAACAGAAAAAAATCGAAGATAGATTTGTAGAAGCTATTGAAATAGCCCGTGCAAGTGGCATAAACCTTGATAAATTGATTGGATTATTAAAATTATTATATGAGGAGGACGAGTAAATGGCTGAAAATATTTTAGAAGTTAAAAACCTTACAAAAGATTATGGCGATTTTGTATTAAATGACTTAAGTTTTTCCATTCCTAGAGGTGTAATTATGGGGCTTATTGGCGAAAATGGAGCTGGAAAATCGACCACAGTAAATTGTATTTTGAACGAAATTAAGAAAAACAGTGGAAACATTTTGATTTTTGGAAAAGACCACATAATTGATGAATGTGAAATAAAAGATAAAATCGGAATTGTATTTGACGAAAACCACTTTCCAGATATTTTTACACCAAAAGAAATTGAAAAATATATGTCGGGAATATATACCAATTGGGACAGTATAGCATTTCGTAATTATTTGAAACAGTTCGAATTACCAGCAAAGAAGAAAATTAAAGATTTTTCTAAAGGAATGAAAGTAAAACTTGCATTCGCTGTTGCTCTTTCACATAAAGCAGAATTACTTATATTAGATGAAGCAACAAGTGGATTGGACCCTATTATTCGAGATGATATTCTTGATATACTGATTGATTTTGTGCAAGATGAAAATTACTCTATTTTGTTTTCATCACATATTACAAGTGATTTAGAAAAAATAGCAGATTATATTACTTTTATTCATAAAGGACGGTTAGTTTTCTGCTCATTAAAAGACGACTTAATTGATAACTATGGTGTTGTAAGTTGTGGAGCAAGTGTCTTTGATACGCTAGATAAGACAGAAATTATTTCCTATCAAAAAGAAGATTATCAATATAAGGTTCTTGTTCGTGATAGAAACAAGATTGCAAAAGATTTTCCAAAAGCACTTGTAGAACCTGCTACTATTGAAAATATTATGTTGTTTTACGTAAAGGGGGAATTACAATGAAAGGCTTATTGATGAAAGATTTATTAGTAATTCAGAAAAAATATGGAATTACTAGAATTATTATGGATATATTCATTATAGTAGCTTTGATGTTATTTTTAAAAGGGACAGGAGCTATTTACATTAGTTTATTGTTAATTCCAGTTGAAATAATGACAATGATAATTTCCTTAACGACTTGCGACGAACAATGGAAATGGGGGAAATATGTTGTTGCACTACCCGTTTCAAAAACTACGATTGTAAAAAGCAGATATATAGTTGCTTTGATTATGACTTGTATTGGCTTTGGGGTAGCTTTGCTTGTTAATACCATAACATATTTTATATTCCCTCAATTTGCATTTGGTTATTATATGTTTATTGCTTGTGCTTCTTTTGCCGTAACCTTAGTATTTTTGTCATTTGTATTGCCTTCAAATTATTCACTTGGAGTTAATGCAGGTTTTGCGGTTATGTTTACTCTAGTGATTATTCTTGTTGTATTGGCAGTTTGGACAAATGTGACTAACAATTCTATTTTATGGTTTGTAGTCGATAATTTTGAATTGAGTATCGGCATAGCTTTTATAATAGTTATAGCTCTTGCTTTCAGTTCTTATCTTCTATCAAAAGCATTTTTTACTAGAAAATACAATTAGTGAGGTATTGTTATGAGAAAATGTCTTAGATGTCATGAAGAAATGGTCGAAAATTTAGATGTTAAAGTTGATATGCAGGGATATGGTATTAGAATAACTACTAAAGGCGTTTTTGGAACTACGGTAGAAAAACCTAAAGTTGCAGTTTGTCCAAAATGTGGCGAAGTTTCCTTATATATTGAAAATTTTAAATCAATAAAATAAATGATTAAAATCTGCATATAGACTGAGGGTTTATTGTTTGCTAACGTCCGAGCGGATATTGAAGAATTTATGAATAGTACATACCCAGAGATGCAAGCAAATTTCAAAAGGTATTTTGGAAATAGACATTTTACGCCGAAAAAATATGTTTATATCACTACGAAAAAGCAAAAATTAAATTTCTTAAAAGAATAAGGGGGGGGCTATGGATAAGCAATTATGGGTATTATGTCCTATTTGCAATAATAAGACACGAACTAAAGTGCGAGAAGATACAGAACTGATAAATTTTCCTTTGTTCTGTCCGAAGTGCAAAACGGAAACTTTAATCAATATAAAGCATGGAAAAGTAACTATTATCAAAGAGCCAGACGCAAAGACGCAGAGCCGATAATTTGTAGGTTATTATGACTTATAGATTGTTGGCTCTTATTTGTTACCTGCGGAGCAGATCAGCAAATAGATAATGCAGAATAGCAAAAAGGGAAAACAAGAAGCTGATTACTTCTTGCTCTCCCTGCTGTTCAAGATACCGTCAATCGTACCTTGAATGATTTTTAATTCGTTATCACTCAATAAATCAAGAGAGGTTTCTATCTGACGGCGAGCTGTACTTTTTACGACGTTCTCTGCTGGATAGAAATATTCATCGACCGATATATTGAACATGGTAACTAAATCATGGAATAATTGAAAACTAGGGTGTGAACCAACATTTTCAATATCTGCGATATGGCGTTCTCCATAGAACACTTTATCGCCTAAATCATTACGAGAAAGCCCTGCTCTCTCACGGGCTTCTCTGATTGCCAGTCCTAAAGGTCTGAAATCAAAAGTTTGTGTTTCTTTTGCTTTTCTCATTTTAAATCACCTAGCATGAGTTTATACTTCATGCTGTATATTTAGAATGTGTTAAAATTGAGCGAATCATTCAATTAGAAAACGAAAAAGAATAGAATCACAAATCACAAGTGATTAATCACAAATCACTTGTGATTTGTGATTGTTGATGATAAAATAAGAGTAAGAAGAAATAGAAAGAAGTGAGTGGTTGTGGGAAATTTAGGCGCACAAAAAGCAAAACGAAATGATACACCAATCAGTGCAAAAAAAGATATTATGGGGGATAAGACGGTTCGTGTTCGTGCTGACTTGCACCATATTATAAAAATCGAAACAGCAAAGAATGGCGGAAACGTAAAAGAAGTTATGGATAAAGCCTTAGAAGAATATATTCGGAAATATTTACCTGACAAACTTTAAAAGGAGTGAAAATGAAATGGCAGTTACTTATGAAAAAACATTTGAAATAGAGATCATTAACGAATTATCGGCAAGCGTTTATAATCGAGTATTAAACTATGTTTTGAATCATGAATTAAATAAAAATGACTCTCAATTATTGGAAGTCAATTTATTAAACCAATTAAAGCTTGCAAAACGTGTAAATCTTTTTGATTATTCTTTAGAAGAATTACAAGCCGTTCATGAGTATTGGCGGTCAATGAATCGCTATTCAAAACAAGTTTTGAATAAAGAGAAAGTGGCTTAATATGGCAAATATAGTCAATTTTACTGACAAACAATTTGAAAATCGCTTAAATGATAATTTAGAAGAATTGGTTCAAGGAAAAAAAGCGGTTGAATCGCCAACCGCTTTTTTACTTGGTGGGCAACCAGGGTCAGGGAAAACGAGTTTGCGAAGAAGATGATTGAGCAGGCAGGAACAAAGTGATAAATTCAAATTGTGAGGGAAAATATAGATGAATCAAGGAAGAATTATTGTGATTACAGGCTCACCGGGGACAGGAAAAACAACAACTGCGTCAATTGTCGCAAAGGAATCAGATATGGATAAATCAGTGCATATGCACACCGATGACTTTTTTCATTACTTAAGCAAAGGCGCAATACCACCACATTTGCCAGAATCCAACAAGCAAAATCTGGTTGTCATTGAAGCCTTTTTAGAGGCTGCAAAGCGATATGCTCGTGGCGGATATGATGTAATTGTAGATGGGATTGTCGGGCCATGGTTTTTGGAGCCATGGAAAGCTCTTGCCCAAGAAGATTACGAGGTACACTATATTGTATTAAGAGCGAGTATGGAAATAAGACTTAGAAGCAAACTTAAGAGTGTGTTGATAGTGCAGTATCTTAAAATTTTGTATAATAGGAATTGAAGTTAAATTAGATGCTAAAAATTTGTAATTAAGAAGGA
>ERZ505997.220-NODE-220-length-15492-cov-8.42068_pt1 | contig 15492 bp, 15 predicted proteins | sample MGYA00513580_ERZ505997 | MGnify/ENA metagenome assembly ERZ505997
CCCTACACGACGCTCTTCCGATCTGGCTCAAACAGAGACCACTGAAACCGAGGATGATTTCGGACATTATTTGCGCAAAGAACGCTCCAGCAGTGCCTATCAACGGACCTTCACCATCACAGACATTGATGAAGAGTCCATTAAAGCAGTGTTTGAAGACGGCGTTTTGACCCTGACCTTACCGAAAGCTAGCTACAAAGACGCACCCGCAAAAAATATTCCGATCGAATAACCGAGATACCAAAAAGGCAGTCCCTTCAGAGAACGCTCTAGGGGAACTGCCTTTTCTTATTTGCGTGCTTGTCGTCGATATGCCTGTCTTGAGGTCTGTGGTTCTTCTTCGGAGACCTCTTTTTTGACGTACAATTTCAAACTGTAGGGTTCATGGTATTTGACATCGTTTTTGACAAAATCACCGCCAGTGATAAATAAGCCCACTGGCTCTAGAGGTTGCTTGCCGGTCCATTGAATCGTGCCGACTTTCGTCATCTCAGTGTAGCTGGTCCCGATCTGCAATACGTACTCGTTTTTCCCTTGCTGTTTGACAAAATAGTAAGGGTACAAGGTATTTTTCGGAATCGTAAAGCCGTTGGATGACGGTTTAATCGCCAAATCTTCTTGAGCGATCAAAGTCTGCAAATGATTCGCCAATACTAGCTGATAGTCTTCTTCAAAATCGATCACTGCTTTTTCAGTCGTCAAACGATCAATGTCGGTGGTGCTGATAGTTTCCCCTTCAATATTGAAGACTTCATCCGGCAAGACTTTGACAAAGGTCTGAGTGACATCGAACTTCAGGTTTTTATTCAAGAAATAATAGAAGATATTCAGTACCCAGAAATAGACTAAGACCAAAAAGCCGATCGTATAAAGGATCGCTTGAAAATAGTTTTGGTTCGCAAACATTCCATAGACGATCCGCAAAATATACGCCGTTGGAATGATACTGAGGATGGTATAGGCGCGATTCAAGTATTTGGGACTGATGTCAAGATAGCCCAAAAATTTGTGGATGCCGTTGATTAAATCTAAAATAAGCGTCATTTTCTCACCTACTCATTTCCTTGATTCTCATCCATGATCCCTTGTGGATCTGGCGTGGTCTCTTCACTTGAAGAAGGTGTTTCCTGATTGTTTTCCGATGGTGCTGGTGAAACATTGGCATCGCTTGATGGCGTCGTTTCTGCAGGCACCGAAGAAGACGGAGTCGTTGCTGGTGTTGCTGGTTCACTGCTGGATGACGGTGTTGTCTGCTGGTCATCGTTCGTCGGTTGTGAGTCCGTGCTAGCAGGTGTCTGATTTTGACTGTCTTCAGTCATCGAAGAGGGTGTGCTTTCACTTGGTACTTGTTCGGTCGTTTCTGTCGTCTCTGTCGCACGACTTGGTTGGCGGTAGCTGCCTGAATTCACCACGCCGGTGGCAGTGGCAATGATCGTTGATATCGTTAAAAGTGCAATTGGTTTTAAAATAGGCGGGACTTTTCGCATGATTCTCATCCTTTTCTTACCCGATGTTGCCCATTGGCAGCCTCGGTTCCTTCAGCCTCTTCTTACCTTTATAATCGTTTCTGACAAAAGGGTCAAGATTCCAGAGGCTTCTGTCGCAGGATTTAAAAAAAACTAAACATGTAACTGTTTTCACAAAAAAACAACGACGGCAGTTGCCGCCGCTACACAAGGTATTCATAAAACTTTTCAAAGGTCAACCGCAACGTGCCATGGTAATCCCGTAAAAGGGTAGGCAAGGCGATCACTTCTTCATGTTGGATCGGAGCATCAATTTGGATCACCGCTTCTTCCTCATCCAGATAATAAGAACTAAACAGTTCATCATCTGCGACTTCTTCTAGCTGATTGGTCAGCTCCTCATAAAACTTTTCTACGATCGGTTCTGCCAACTCATCAAAGACTGGCTGCAAGGCTGCTTCTACAGCTGGAAACGGCTGCGCGAGTAATTGCTGTCCGCTGAGGGAATGGCGGGTATTCTCATAGGTCAAATAAAGCAGGTCGAAATAATCCTCTTCTTCCCCGATCGCTTCTAGTGTCAAAAGGGCTTTTTCTACCAATGAAACCAAGGCCGAGGATACCTCCTGATGCATCACGGCATCAACTTTTTCAAATAATTGCTGTTTCTCGATGACAAATGTTTCTTCCATAAAAGTGAATTCCGCTTTTTCAAAGCAAAGGGGGGTATCAGAGATAAATAGTTGGATCGTTGCCATGGCGTTGCCTTCTTTCTTTTTCAAGCTGCGGACAAACAGATGATTTGTCAACAGCGAAAATCTTCGTTAGCATAAATAATAGCAGGTGAACAAATTGTTCATCAAGTAATAAGGAGGAGATCGAATGAGTAAAGTTGCTGTTATTGTCACTGATCTAGTTGAAGATGTTGAGTTGACGTCACCAAAAGAAGCACTGGAAGCGGCTGGACACGAAGTAGTCGTTATTAGTAATGAAGGCGCCGAGACCGTCGAAGGCAAACAAGGTGGAACATTTACCGTCGATGCGACCATCGATACGATCGATCCTGCAAGTTTTGATGCTTTGTTGATCCCAGGCGGTTTCTCCCCTGACCAATTACGGACCGATGAGCGCTATGTGTCATTGACGAAAGACTTTTTGACATCTGATCGTCCCGTCTTTGCCATTTGCCACGGCCCACAACTGTTTATCCAAACAGGACTGACAAAAGATTTGACCTTGACGGCTTATGATTCTGTGCGACCAGATTTAGCCTACGCAGGTGCCACCGTCAAAGATGAGCCTGTCGTGATCGACGAAACCTATCGGTTGATCACCAGCCGAAACCCAGATGACTTAGATGCCTTCAATCAAGCCATTACCGAGGCATTGAACTAACCACGAATAAGACTTGGTTTCTGAGAGAAAAAAAGCCGCCAGTTGCAGCGTTCGATCCTTCGTATCGATCGAGCTGCAGCTGAGCGGTTTTTTCTTGCGTAGCTTTTCAGTTTTCAGTGAATGGCTCTTTCCCCGTTACTCGTCAGAGGGCAGCTCAAAACCATCGAAAGTCTCGCCATCATAGTAGCGCAATAATTCTTCCGTCGATAATAAGGAAGACGTCATTTCTTCCTGTGTCTCATTGGCCTCTCGAAGTTGGGCAAGGTAAGCCGCGTAGGCTTCTGCCAACTGCCGATAAACAGCTTGCCGCGAAGTTCCTTCTGCTTGGATCGTCGGCAATTCACGGATAAAGGCCCGATAGACGGGGCGGTTTTCCTGCCATTCGATCGGCAACTCAATTACTTGAAGCTGGGCTTCTTCAAACCATCGTTCCATCGCTCTCCCTCATTTCTTTTCTTATTATCGTCAAGTTGGCAGCAAAGGTCAATCAGTGAGCAAAAAAATACAGAACAAGCGTTGAAAGAAATTAACACATCCGCAAAAGCTCGCTTGTTGGGCTAGCTTTTACGGATGCGGCAATTTATCTGCTTGTTCTGTGTGTTACTCGTTTTTATGCGGCAACATACGCATATTTTTCAATGTTTTGTCGGATCGTTTCAATCATGTCTTCATCTTGTAAGCCAGTGATTTCTGCAATGACTTCTGGCAGTTCTTTTTCATCCAAAAGTGCTTGTAACTGTTGGCTTTGCTCATCTTCAGGGTCTTTGTAGTTGAAGATCATGCCGATCGTTTCATAGAGATGGTCTGGCTGCATGTTGCGTTTTTCTAACTCAAGGACTGGTCGGATAAAGCGTTCTTCGGTCCCTAATTTGCGGACAGGTGTCCGTGCCACCCGTGTGATAGCATCGGAAATGTGTTTGTTTTTAAAGCGTTGGATGATTTTTTCGATATACCGTTCATGTTCTTCAGGATCAAAAGCCCACTTCTCAATTAAAAGCCGCCCAGTTTCTTCGAGAACGGATTTTAATTGGATCACCACTAAATGGTCCTGCATCGCTTCATCGATCGTCTGATAGCCTTGGAGGGCGCCTGTGTACGCTACCGTAGCATGACCCGTATTGACACTGAATAATTTCCGTTCAATGTACGGTTCCAGGTCCGCCACATAATGGACCCCTTGCAGATGGATCGAGGATTTCATCCCTGACTCTTGGATCACCCATTCGCAAAAAGGTTCTACTTGAACGAATAAGGGATCTTCATGGTGTTGCAGCGGTACGATGCGGTCCACCGCTGCATCTGGAAAACCAACCGTCGCTTCCAATGCTGACCAATCCGCAACGTATTTTTTCACTTCGCTTTTTAAAAAGGTCGATCCGCCGATCATGTTCTCACAGGCGATCACATCAATGGCTGGCTTGTCTGGGTATTGTTGACGTGCTTCTAAGCCTTTGGCGATCAGCTCAGCGATATGCGGCAAAATGTTGGGACCAATGGCAGTCGTAAGGATGTCTGCCTCGACGATCGCTTGGATCACCGCTTCTGGTTCTTTGGCATTGTTCAATCCCGTCACATGCTCGATGTGGATCTGTTCTTGGGTCTCATCGGCTAATTCGATGGTATACCCTTGTCTTGCTTTTAAGGCGTCAATGATCGTTTCATTGACATCAATAAATGTGATTTCAAAGTTGTTGGCAGCCAATATCTCGCCGATAAAGCCGCGACCAATATTACCTGCACCAAAGTGAACTGCCTTCATGTCTTGTCTCCTCCTTAAATCCTTATGCTACGGTCAAACTTTGGGCGATTTCTTCTTTATCTAAGGCATCCGCCAATTCGACAACGTTATCGATATCGCTGCAAAAGAGGGCGATTTGTTGGACCAATTGCAGGTGATCTTCCCCTTTGCCCGCGATGCCGAAAAGGACGGTGACGATTTTTTCTTCGTCCGCGGTACCGAAATTCACGCCATCAGGTACTTGCACGATACAGATACCAGATTTTTTGACGTATTTTTTGGCTTCATCCGTGCCGTGAGGAATCGCAATAAAGTTCCCCATATAGACTGAGAGCATCTCGTCACGCTCAAGCATGGCTTCGACGTATTCTTTTTCCACACAGCCTGCCGCCAGCAATTTTTCGCCGCAGTAACGAATGGCTTCTTCTTTGGTCGCAAATTGTTTGTTCAATTCAATCATGTCTTTTTCTAATACTTGCATTCGGCTCATCCTTTCTTAATTCGCTGCTTTGATCGATGCTACGATCCGTTGATAGTTCGTCGTTCCCATCAAATTATTGACAGATAGGTGGATCGCTTCTGGCGCTGACGTTTGCGCTTGCGGCGTTAGGGCTTCTTTTGTGATCACCAGTGAAGAGGCGTTGGCATGGAGATCATTGATATGGCTTTTTCTGATTGGCATCGTCAGAGCTTCTTTGGCTAAAAGATCTTGGAAAACTTTCTGAGCCATCGTTGCCGAACCTTTGCGATCATCGTGGGCCAAAATGATTTCACTGACTTGCTTAAGGTCATTGGCGGAAGGAACATCTACCTGATTGCCTGCTTCAGACTTTTTTGCTGTCTCCCCCGCTGTCTTAGTCCCTGACAATGTGGCTACGATTTCATCGTACCGTGGAGAGTTCAGGAAATTTTCAACCGCGACAAAAGTCGCATTTGGCGCTTTTTGTTTGGCACGTTCTTGCAATTCTTCTTGAGTGACGATCAGCGTATTGGCATCGTCCGTCAAATTGTTGATGGCGGAATTCGAGACATTTTGTGGAAGACCCGCTTCTTTGACTTTTTTACGTAAGATCGATGCCCCCATAGCACTGGAGCCCATGCCTGCATCACATGCGAAGATGATACGATTGATGCCAGTCATTGGTTGAGCCGCCAAGCCTTTTGAGCTGAGTTTTGCTGCTTGCGTTTGTTGTACTTTTTCTTCAAAATTATCCACCGTATCCTTCGCATCCGCTTTCAAGATCGCGGCAGCGACGATAAAGGACACGCCTGCTCCTACGGCAATTCCGGCTAAGACAGAAACGACACTCATCACCGAGTTGAATGGCGTCATTGCTAAGATCGCAATGATCGAACCTGGTGAAGCAGGTGCCCGTAAGCCTGCACCTAGCAATTGGAAGGTAAAGCTTCCTGATACACCGCCGGCAATCACTGCTAAGAACATCAATGGTTTCATCATGACGTATGGGAAGTAGATCTCATGGATCCCACCGATAAAGTGAATGATGATCGCTCCAGGTGCCGAAGATTTCGCTGCTCCTTTTCCGAAGAAAGTGAAGGCTAGCAAGACTCCTAAACCAGGTCCAGGATTAGCTTCTAATAAGTAAAGGATCGATTTCCCAAATTCGCTGACTTGCTCAGTACCTAGTGGCGTCAAAATTCCATGGTTGATAGCATTGTTTAAGAATAAGATTTTTGCTGGTTCAATAAAGATATTGGCTAATGGAATCAAGTGGGCATTGACGATCACTTCGACCCCTGCTGCCATTGCTTCTGTCAAGGTGTTCACAACTGGCCCGATTGCTACAAAGCCCAGTAATGCTAAGGCAAAACCGATCAAACCTGATGAAAAGTTGTTGACCAACATTTCAAAGCCAGCGCGAACTTTGTCTTGGAAGATCTCGTCAAATTTCTTGATGACCCAACCGCCTAAAGGACCCATGATCATCGCACCCAATAGCATTGGGATATCCGTTCCGACGATGACCCCCATCGTTGCGATCGCCCCAACCACGGCTCCGCGGTCACCAGCAATCACTTTCCCGCCAGTATACCCGATCAAGATTGGGATCAAATACGTTAGCATTGGACCGACCATCGTTGCAAAGGCTTCATTTGGTAAATACCCATCTGGAATAAATAATGCCGTTAATACACCCCATGCAATCAATGCGCCGATATTCGGCATCACCATACTCGACAACGTACTGCCTAATTTTTGAACTTTTGCTTTGACTGATGATTTGGCTGCTTTTTGTGTCTGTTCCATTTTTTTCTCTCCTCTCGTCTGCTTACACCCTTATTGTAGGCGCTTCCCAAAAAGCTCGAAAGTCGTACTTTGGCACAAAAAACTGTGCCAAAACTTGTAGCCAAACGGATAGAACAAAAAAAGGCGAGCAGCCCCTGCACTCGCTTATTTTCGTTATGTTTCACGTGGAGCATTTTTTTGGATTTTGCCAAAACACAAAAAAAACGTGTACCCGCTCCTTCTACACAAGGTAGAAAGAGCAAGTACACGGAGGCAGCTCATTCATGTATTTCGTTCGCTGCTCTTGTTGCAAGCCAGTCTGCTGCTGATCGATTATTCTTCTGCCAGCAAAATCTGTTGGATCTCTTCAACCGATTCGGCATCACTAAGCGCCCGAACATTTTGCATATCAGAACAAAAAAAGGCGATTTCTTGCAAAACAGCTAATTGCTGCTCTTTTAGGACGACTACGAAAAGGATCGTAGCGATTTTGGGCTGCTCCTTCGTGCCGAAGTCAACGCCATCAGGCACTTGGATCAAAAAGAGTCCTTCTTCCTTGATCCATTGCTGGGCTTCTTCTTCCGCATGGGGCAATGCCACAAAGTTGCCGATGTAAACACCTGCTTTTTGATGGCGACGCAAAAGGCTTTTGACATAGGGCAAGGAAACGATCTCCTGGTTGACTAAGTACTCGCCAATTTTTGTCAGAGCCTCTGTGGCATCGGTAAAGTGTTGATCCAACAAAATCCGCTCCTGTGGAATATACATCGCTGATCCCTCCTATTGTTTTACTTCTTCAATCAAGAGCGAAGAGAGCAACTGATAAATAATCGAATCATTGCCCGAATTAAAAATCTCCGTATTTAGATCATTCATAATGATCGAACCACTGATTTTTCCTAACATCTGAGAGCTTGTTTCATTGATAGGATACGGCGCCAGCATGACTAATAAACGGGTAACAGCGATTTCTTTTTTATCCATCGCTAAAAGGGGCAAAGGCTGTTTCAAGTCGAAAATACGAAAAACTGGTTGCAGGATCGCCGAGCTCGCCGCGTGAAACAAGGCAAAGTGAGTGTCAGGAATGCCCACTGGCGCTTGGAAGTAGCGCCGTAAGAGACGATCAACGACTTTCTCACGATCCAAAACAACATGTTCATCAAAAGACGTCAGCACCAGCTGCAACGTTTCTTCCAAGTCCGCTGGGTTATCAATGGCTTGCACTTGAAACAGCGCCAATAGCTGGTTAATGGCTTCGATAAAAGTCAAGACCGCTTCATAGGATTCCTCTTTGACCAAAGCAGAGGGTGCTTTTTTTGCGGAACGTTTTTTCTGACTAATGGCTTGGAAGGCCTTCTTCAACTCTTGAATGTCTTCTTCTAGCAGGATCGGTGAAACGAGTTTGTACTCTCCTTGATACCCTGGCAGCAAGGAAGTCGAGATCACCAAGTCATAGGTCTCCTCGATATTTTCCCGTTTGACATCCCCCACTCGAAAGAAGGTGATTTGATTGATAAAGGGAAAATGTTTCCGCAGCTGCATCTCTAATAAACTGATGGAGGCTAATCCGCTAGGAGAGACCCCTGCAATATTGACTTCTAACACTTTCGGATTTTTTTCCAACGAATTGGCAAAATGCAGGACCATATAGGCGATTTCTTCTTCCGAGAACTGCTGCTGCGGGAAGACCTGCGGCAGATGATTACGAATCCCGCTGGCGATCTCGACATACTGGTTCATGATTTTTTCTAGGATAGGGTTGTTCAAATGATCTTCTTCTAAAATCGCCCGCGTCATCACTCCTGAGATATGGGTCAACAGCATTTTATACAAGTTCGTATCTTCATAAAACGCCACTTCCGTTTGCTCACTGACCAATTCGATCAAGCGTTTTACACGATAAGCCAAGTCGGTATCAAAATTGTCATCAAAAAAATCACGATCAAAGGAATTAGCAAAATCACCTAGTAACACGGCAAAAAAGACGATTTCGTTGATGGAATAAAGCAGTTTCGTCTTTTCGGCGATCTGAGCAAAAATCTTTTTCGCCACCTTCAGCAAGTCTTTGTTGATCTGACTCGGGTACGTCTCTTCTTCCACCGTGTAGCCCAAAGCTACCCGATCCATGGCTAGCGCCAGCATCAAGACGATAAACGCCAATTTGCGGTCACTAAGTTCCTTGAACTGCGGCTCGATGGTTTCTCGAATCAGCCGCTGGGCTAGCAATAGATGGTCACGGGACAGAAATTGAAAAATAAACGGGGCTTCATCATCGGTTTCCAGTAAATGGAAAAATTGGTACTCATTGATCTCCATCACTAGTGTATTGGCTGTGATCAACCGCCGATATTTTTCGGAGCCTTCGATCTCATACCCTTGATTGCGCACGATCCTTAACGGCAGCCGTGCGAGACTTTCTTCTAGCTGTTTGATATCTGAAAAAAACGTCGTATTGCTGATTTGGTAGCGATCCAAGAAGAAATGACTAGATACAGGCTTCGTGGCGGTAGTCAGTTGCAGCAAAATACGATGTTGTCGCTCACTAGCCGCGAATTCTTGATCGGTATCTGCCATAATGGCTTCTTGCAATTGGCGAATGCTCGTTTCTGATGCAAAAATTTGGAAATGACCACGACCGACCTTCTCTAAGGTAGCTCCTACTGTTTCCAGCGATTTTTCTAGATTAGCCAGTTCACGGTACACCGTTCGTTTACTGACTTTTAAGACTTGCATCATGCGATCTAAAGAAACTGGACCGGTACTATTCATCAATTCCGTTAATAAAAGTGTTTCACGATTGGTCAAAAACATAGTCGACTCCTTCTGTCAGTAACTGACGATACGCATCTGTCGTCAATAAATCATCCACCACCAGTAAAGGAACATCTGGGATCGGGCACTTTTCTGCAAGTTCTTTCGGGAGGATATAGACTGCCGTAGGGTCAAGAGCTTGTCCTTCATACGCCATTTTTTTGATGGTCAAAGACAGCGCTTGTTGGCGGGCCATTTTGCTTAGTATCTCCACTGCCATCGTTTGTGAACCGCGTTTTTTTCCAGTATACAAAAAGATGATCGTTGAAAATCCTAACGAACTTGCTCCCTCGGTTTGCAGCGATTTTTGCGGATCCTGTTCTCTTCTTTGTAATTCTTGGATCAGCGGGGCATACTCATCTGCCGCCAAAAAATTATCTAACACATAATGCTGTGCGTGTGGTGTCTGCTTTTGGGCAATAGCTGCTAATTCCCGTTGGGTGATCACCAAAAGCGCGGGATCATCGGTCACACGATAAATCGACTGATAGCGGACAGGAAACGTTAGCTGGGCTTCTTGTAACTGTTTTTTTAGTATGCTGGCACCAATCGCACTGGACCCCATCCCTGCGTCACAGGCCACAACGATCTCCGTGACTTTCTTCATTTTCGGCATCTTACGCTCCTCATTTTCTGTATTGGACTTCCGTTTTAACAGCACACTAGCGATCGCAAACGATACGACCGTACTGACGATAATCCCAGCTAAGACACCTAGGATCATAGACGGCGGTGTATTGAGTAAAATCGCTAAGATCGAGCCCGGAGACGCAGGCGCTCTTAAGCCTACCCCTAAAAATTGGAAGATCAGCGTGCCACTGAAACCACCAACGATCGGACCGAGCAACACCCAAGGATCGAGCAGAACAAACGGGAAATACACTTCATGAATCCCACCAATAGCCTGCACAAAAACGGATGCTGCGGCATTCGTTCGGTTTCGCTTTGAACCAAAAAAAAGATACGCCGCTAAGACCCCTAATCCTGGACCGGGGTTGGCCTCGATCAAAAATAAAACCGACTGACCATTGAGTACCGCTGCTTCGATCCCTAGCGGTGTAAATAGACCATGGTTGACAATATTATTAAAAAACAAAACCTTCAATGGTTCTACAATGATATGAATAAAGGGCAAGACGTTTTGCTGAACAAAATAATCAACCAGCTGATAGCTGCCGAGACTGAACCAATTAAAAAGCGGCGCCAATAGGAAGTAACTGCCTAAAAAGAGGAGTCCGCCAAACGCACCTGCAATAAAATTGCGCACCAGCATCTCATAGCCACTTTTGACTTTGCTCACGATCGAATCACTGCGGTACAATAGCCAGCCCGCTAGCGGTCCCAGCAGCATCGCCCCAAAGACCTGGGGAATATCGGTTGCGAGAATAGCCCCTAAGACCGCCACTGCTCCTACGACCCCACCTCGTTCAGGCGCTAACATCTGCCCACCTGTATAGGCGATCATGAGGGGCAGCAGCACAGTCAAGACTCCTTGTTCCATTTGCTGGATCACTTGTTGATCGACTGAGAAAAAAGGCAGCAGGAATGAAATCAGCATCCACGCAATAAAAATACTTAAATTCGGCATCATCATGCGAGAAAGATAATTCGTATAAAACTTAACCGTTATCATTTTTTCTCTGGAAGACGAGGTCTTGTTCATTTTATCCGCTTCCTTTCTCTTCTCTATTATAAGATGTTCTGGCAAGACTGAAAACAAAAAAAGCATACGTTTTTTAAAACAGAAATCAAAAAAAGCTGACGTAAAACGCCAGCTTTTGAAATAGCTTCAATTGATTTAGTTTACGCGTACCGCGAAATCTGGTGAGTAATAAGAGTAACTGCTAACAGAAACATTTTGACCTGGTGTTGGTGCATGAACGTATTGTCCGTTACCCAGAGCGATCGCCACGTGGTGTGTGCTTCCGCGGCTACCCCAGAATAACAAGTCACCAGCTTTTGCTTCATTGATCGAAATCACCGTACCAGAAAATTCTTGTGCGTAAGTTACCCGTGGTAATGAGATCCCAACTTTAGCAAATACATATTGTGTAAAGCCAGAACAGTCAAAGCCGTCTGGTGTCGTACCACCCCATACATAAGGAGTACCAATGTATTTCATTGCTTCTGCTACGATTGCTGAACCGTTGACCGTTTGTGCGGGTGCAGGAGTATTGCTTGCACCATTGCCGCTATTGTTCGATCCTTGGTTGTTATTGCTATTGTTGGCAGGAGTCGATGGTGTCGTATTTGTTGAACCGCCACCTTGTGATGAATCTCCTTGTGTGTTATTAGTCGTAGAACTAGAATTTGTTGTAGCGCTTGGTGTTGTTGAATTTGATGTTGAAGAGTCACTAGACGCTGCTGCTTTCTGAGTAGCTGCTTCAGCTGCTGCCGCTTCTTGAGCCGCTGCTTCTTGTGCTGCTTGTTCACGAGCGGCTGCTGCCGCCGCTTCTTCTGCAGCGATGCGTGCTTGTTCTGCTTCGTATTCTTCTTTTTGTTTTTCTAAATCAGCTTTTTCATCTTCTTTAGATGCTTGTTGAACAGCCAATTCCGCTTGTAAAACATTTAAATCGGCTTGTTTGGCTTGTAGATCCCCTAATTGTGTTTCTAGCTCAAATTGGTTCGCTGCGATTTCTGCCAATTTATCGTCGTTTTCCGCTTTTTTCGCTTCAACTGCTTCTTGGTCTGCTTTTTGTTGATCCACAAGATCTTTGTTAGCATTGACGATCGTCGTCATTGCTTGCACACGGCCAATAGCATCTGTTAAAGAGTCAGCTTCTAATACTGCATCAATAAAGTTCGTGCTTTGACCATTGACTTGAACGTCACGGGCTTGTTTTTGGATCGCTTCTTCACGCTTTTCGATTCTGACTTTCAAATCAGCAATTTCTTGCTTCAACTTTTCAGAATCCGCACGCAAATCACCTTGTTGTTGCAACAAAGTTTGGGCTTTTTCATTGATTGCAGCCACGTCGCTTTCAAGTGCTGCTACTTGTGACTGGATGCTCGCTTGCTGGTTTTGCAAGTCAGAGATCTCTTTATTTTTTTCTTCAATTTTATTGTCAAAATCTGATGCAAAGACAAGTGTCGGTGCTGCTGCAGAAGTAAGAACAATTGAACTTACTAACAATAAAGATAAAATTCGCTTTTTCACTCTTCATTCCTCCGGCTGTTGCTTCCCCTAATATGGTTTTTTTATGTATAAATGCTTAAGAATACCTAAAGTCCTTCACGATAGTGTGATTGTAACACAGCCGTATGTCAGAGAGATAAAAGGAATATTACAAAAACATTTCAATCGCTGTTATTTTTATACAGTCAAACGCAAAAAAAATGAAGCTATTCGTCTTTGAATAGCTTCATGAATGGAACGACTAAAAGGATAAACAAAATGATGTTCAATAAAAGCGTTGGTGCTAGAAAGCGGGAAACAAAGAATGACGTGCTAACTGAGGCGATCTTAAATAGCAACTGGACGCCCAACGTCACAACTTCTAAGCTTGTAACAAAGATGATCATTCCGAAAAACATGGTAAATACATTTTGATAAAGCGTATTTTTCAAAATATACATGATCCACACGATCAAGGGAAACGCCACCGTGTAGATGCCGATCACACCGACATAATACACGTCATAGAGGCAGCCGATCACAAGCGCCGTGGTGATCAAAAAGTTTTTCGGCAAATACTTCGCGCCACATAAAAGGGCGATCAATAAAAGATGCGCACTGGCGATATAATTGTCTTGGGTCCATTTTTCTAAAAAACGCGTCAGTTGTCCATCTGCCAACATCATCAAAAAGAAGACGCCCGCTGCCAGGTATTTGATGTAGTCATGCTTTTTCATGGCTATTCCTCACCTGCCAAGCGTTTGATAATCGTTACTGCTTGAATATCATACATTTGGGCATACGGTTTTACAAATACTTGGGTATCAAGACCAAACTCATCTTTGGTGGTACGGATCACTGTTCCGATCGCTAAGTCGGCAGGCGAGTTTCCTCCTAATCCAGAGGTCTGCACGACATCGCCTTCCTTCAGCTCATTGTCCCCTGTCAACTGGGTAATGACCAAGGAACGTTCTTTTTGATCGTAACTACTTAGAATCCCAAAGTTTGACCCATCTTCGCCGCTGATCCGAACCGGATAGTGGTTAGAATTCTGGTTTTCAGAAGTCAAAAGTTCAATTTTAGAAGAAGCTGCATTGACTTCTATCACACGACCAATCAAGCCTTTTTGCGACATGACCGCCATGTTGACCTCAACGCCGTCTCTTGAGCCTCGATCCACGATCAGCATATCTTGCCAAGTATCAGGTGACCGATTGATGACATTGGCGGAGATCCGTTCATAATTCGTCAAAGTCGCATTCAGCTCTAGCTCTTCTTTCAAGGCATCGATTTCTCTTTGCGCATTGTCCTTCGCTTGTTCCAGTTCATCAAAACTGTCCAATTTCTCTTTTAAACGTTCATTTTCTTCATACGTCACAAACAAGTTTTTGACTGAATTCGCCCCATTTTCGATCCAACGAAAAGGCGCCGTAATCACTTTATCGATAAAGCCAACGGAGTCATTGACCGTTGATTGCACAACATTGGTGGAGTTTCCCGCAGCTCGGCGGGCGATCGTCACGCTTAATACGGTGACAACTAAAATCACAATAATCAATGTGATGATAATATTTTTATTAGGATTAAACTTTTTCACAAAGACACCTCAAATAATTCCAAACTGTAGTTCCAATTTTACCATTAATACCCTGCAAACAAAAGCTAAGTTGACCGTCTTAATGTTTTTTTTGTAATTAAGTTTCTGAAATTTTCAACAAAAAAAAGAGACGTTCCGTCTCTTAATCACAACTTTGAATGACTGCTATCATCCCGCTGCTAAAGGAAAAACCTGCTGTTTGTGTCAGAAATTCATTGCTGGCATAAGAAGTTGGGTACGGCACTTGGACGTTTTCTAATAAATACTTGCTACCTGTCAACGTCAAATCTGTTACCGGCGTCAAACAGCAATACGCCAAATACTGCATCTCGGGTTCTTTTTCCAATTGATAGGTGCCTGGTAAAAAGAACTGAACGACATTTTGACGATCTAAAAAACGCAGATTTGGGGCAAATGGACGAAACCGATCTTCTAAAGGCAGCCATAGATTGGCTAAAAGATGGTCGAGACGTCCTCCTGTTGCACCAATCAAGTCGATTTGCGCTTCTGGATAGCGACGCAACGTCTCCACCAATGCCAATTGGGTATCTGTATCATCTTTTTCAGCAGGCGCTTGGATCACTATGTTGACTTGTTGTTTGACCGCTTGCAGTTCGCCTGCGGTCAAAGAGTCGAAATCACCAATCGCTAGATCGACTGGCCGTTGGTGCTGAAGCAAAAACAATGCCCCGCGATCAATCCCAATGTATTTGTCATACGTCATCAACTGTGGCCAATTTTCAGGGCGCCCACCTGCTGCTAACAAAATCTTCATTTATTGCAAAGCTTCTTTCAAGGCTCTGATTTGTGCTGCAGGTTCATCGGCATCGTAAATATAGCTTCCTGCTACGAAAACATTTGCACCTGCTTCCAGGCAGCGTTTGGCTGTCTCAGGAACGATCCCGCCATCTACCTCGATATCATAATGATAGCCTTTTTCTTCTTTTAAAGCAGCCAGCGCCGCAATTTTTTCCAGTGATTCTTCAATAAAGGACTGCCCACCAAACCCTGGATTGACCGTCATAACTAACACTTGATCACACATGGATAAAACATGTTCAATGGCTGAAACTGGTGTGCCTGGGTTGATGACGATTTCTGCTTTGACATTTTCTGCCACAATCA
>ERZ505997.255-NODE-255-length-13492-cov-5.96331_pt1 | contig 13492 bp, 8 predicted proteins | sample MGYA00513580_ERZ505997 | MGnify/ENA metagenome assembly ERZ505997
AAGGCAAGTCTACCTTGCTGAAATTGATTGCGGGAGTGATCGATCCTGATTCAGGAACGATCCAAAGAGAAAATTCGTTTCACTATTTCCCGCAAATCGCTGAGGTGACTGAAAAGACGGAGGCTCTTGACTGGGCGCTGTTTGGTCGTTTTTCGATCCCAACTAATGAATTGGCGACACTAAGTGGCGGGGAGGAGACCAAATACCGGTTGGCACAAATGTTATCTTCCTATAAATTAGGACTTTTGCTCGATGAGCCAACGACCCATTTAGACCAGCAAGGAATTCAAGTCTTGATTGAGGAACTGCAGTATTATTATGGCACCCTGATCGTGGTCAGTCATGATCGGTATCTATTGAATCAGCTGGCAACGAAAATCTGGGAAGTCGATCAAGGCAAAGTCATCGAGTATTCTGGCAATTATGACAGTTACCGACAGCAAAAAGAGCAAGCGACACAGCGTGTTGCCTGGGAGGCGGCACAGTATCAGCAACAAAAGCAGCAGTTGACCCAAGCAATCCAAAAGAAAAAAGAACAAGTGATCAAGAGCAGTCGCATTTCTGAAAAAAAGCGGCAGCAAAACATCCGACCAGACCGTTTGTCGTCATCAAAACAAAAAGACACGGTGCAAAAGTCATTGCAAAAAACAGTCAAAGCCATGGAAAGCCGCTTGGATCAGTTGGAAGAAGTGAAGGGCGTCGCCCGGCAGCAGGTGATTCGTTTTCCAGTAGTTCCTGCAGTGGAGCTGCATAATAAACGACCGATTCGTGGGGAGCAAGTAACCATTCAAAGAGGGGCGAAACGTTTGCTAGACAGCAGCAGTTTCCAGTTTGCTGCCGGGAAGAAAATCGCTATCGTGGGTCCGAATGGTTCGGGAAAGTCGACTTTACTAAAAGAAATCATCGCAGGTGGAGAGGGAATCTATGTATCACCGAAAATCGTCTTTGCGGTCTACGAGCAAATGGGCTATCGAAAAAACAGCACCACACCGCTTTTGACGGAATTGATGGCTCAAACAGACTATCAGGAACCACTGGTCCGCAGTATTTTACACAATCTGGGATTTAGCCAGATTGACGTGATGAAGCCAGTCAATGTGCTAAGCGGCGGAGAAGCGACACGGGTCGAGCTCGCACGCATCTTTACTCAACCTGCCAATGTCTTGATACTTGATGAACCGACGAACTTTATTGATCTGCCGACAATCACCGTCTTGGAACAATTGATTCGCAGCTATCGAGGCATGGTTTTGTTCACATCTCACGATCAAGCGTTTATCGATGCCGTCGCGGATGATGTGTATCAAATCGATCATGGAAAATTAACATTGGTTTCCAGTAACTAGCAGCATTGTCGATTTTATACCTGTATAGAGAAAAACAGCGCGGGAAAGGAAATGACCGCCCAACGTTCGATCAAAAAATCGGCCGTTGAGCGGTCACTACAAAACCCGCACTGTTTTTTTGCACTAATCGGTATCGCCTAGCTGTTGCTACATCGCTTAATAGATCTTTTTCGTAAAGTATTTTAAGATCAGGGGAGAGATCAAGGTGCTCAACAAGACAACGATCACCAAAGGGGAATACAATCTGGACGAAATCAATTGGTTTTGTTGTCCAATCTGCAAAATGATCAATGCCATTTCACCTCGGGAAATCATTCCAGCTCCCACCATCCAAGCACTGTTGTTCGAGAATTTCGCGATTTTCGCCCCGACATAGCCGCCGACCAGTTTGGTCAAGATCGCGACCACGGTAAAGGCAAGAATAAAGAATAATTGCTCATTTAAGCGGGAAAAATCAACTTCTAAGCCAACGCTGACAAAGAACACCGGAATGAAGACGGCATAACCTAATGCTTCGACACTGTGTTCCACTTCCTCACGAACCTTCGTTTGACTGACAGCGATCCCTGCGAAGAAGGCACCAATGACAGAGCTTAACCCAACGAGGTCAGCAAGATACGCCATTCCTAAGCAGATGATCAGTGACATGATGATCACCGCGGAATTTGCAAATAGCTTTTCTGCAAGTGCCATTAAGAACGGAGCGATCCATTTCACCAATAGAAAAATCAACACAAAATAAATCAATTCTACCAATAAGGTGACCGGCAGTGGTGTTGCTTGGCTGCTTTCGCCGCCTAAAAAGGAAAGGCTAAGACTCAAAACCAACACGACCAAAATATCATCCACGACGGAAGCACCAAGAATCGTCGAACCTTCTTTCGTGTTCACCACATTCAACTCTTTCAATACTTCGACAGAAATACTGACTGAGGTGGCAGCTAATACGATCCCGAAAAAGAACGCTTCTGTGGGACTGCTTTGAAAACCGACTCCTGTGGCATACCCGAAGAGCATCGGGAACACGATCCCCAAAAGGGCAACGAGCATTCCTGGACGAAAATAGCGTTTCAATAAAGAAATATCACTTTCCAATCCCGCTAAAAACATCAGCAAAATAACACCAATCTCTGAAAAATCATGAACCAGAATATCTGGATGGACCCAATTGAGTCCTGCGCCTCCTAATAAAACCCCTGCTAACAACTGCCCGATAACAGCAGGAACGCCCATCCGTCTCGCCAGATGCGAGAAGAGGGTCGTCGTGATTAGGATCAAACACAAAATCCCGACAAAATGCATAAAACCTCATCCTTCTTTCCTATAACATACTCCCCTTTAGTATAGCATTCTCTCTTGAATTGAGCCTGTATCAAGCCTTTTTTTAATAAAAGAGTTTCATTAAACCGCACGTTTTTTGAGATGAGGAGGAAGCGAAGGCAATTAGAGTTATTCTGCGCAATCATTAAAATAAAAAAACATTATTTTCGCTTTATTTATAACAAATTATTGTTCGAGCCAATGGGCAAGCTGCTGAAAGACCATTTGGACTTGCGGCTCCTCGACGTTTTTCAAAAAGTCGTGGGGCAAATCATAGACGGGGACAAATTTACTTTTAGGCACTTTCTTCAAGCCTTTGCTGTAACGAAAAGGAATTTCCTCATCGGTACTGCTAGCACTGCTGAAAATTGGAGGAAATTGAACAAGCAGCTCAGGATCAATGGCATAGTCAGAAAGAGCTTCAGCTGTTAGACCATAGATCGTGGTGAGTTCTTGCTGTTGAACCCAATAAACATAAGGCAAATAGCGCTGAAACTGCGGATCATCCCAAACAATCTCGGTTTGATCCAAAGAAGGGACTTGCTCTTTGCTTAAGAGCGGCTGCTGCAAGACTCGTTTGTTTTCAATAAAAGAAAGATCGGTATACCCATAAAAGTTGACCAGTTTTTCAGGCAATCTCTGTTGTTCCTTCAGTAATTGCTGGGTCAGCGCCAGCATCAAATAACCGCCAGCTGAGCGTCCGCAGAAACAAAACGGGTTATCTTTAAGCACAGTTGCTTGTAATTCTTGAAAATTTTGCCAGTTCAGCGCCAAAATCTCCGCTAACGAGGAATTGGGCGCCAGTAAATAATCGACTGTGAGGACGCTGTATTGCTGCTCTTGAAATAGTGCGATCAGTGATGCGGGAATGTCTTGACGGGTTCCATAAACAAAACCGCCGCCGTGAAAGTAAATCAGGTATTTCTCCGAAGCAGGATAAAGGGTCACCGAAGCACCGGTGGTCAATTGCCATTCTTTTTTCATTTTGCTTGACTCCTTTTCTGAAGCTCTAATAAATAGGTGCCGATCTCGTAATTGACTAATTGGATCGGACTTGTCAGATCGATCTCTAGTAGCTGTTCGATTTTGCTTAGCCGATAACGAATCGTTTTGGCATGAAGAAACAAGGTTTCAGCCGTATTTTTGTAATTGCGATTCGTGATAAAAAAGGTATACAGCGTTTTGAACAGCTCTTCATTTTCTTCCGAAAGTTGATACAGCTTCGGGGGAATGCTTTGCTGCAGCTTTTCCAGTTGGTTCTCCTTGATAAAGGAACTAAAGATACCTAAGTCGTTATAGGCAATGATCGGCGCCAAATAAAACTGCCGATTGAAGCGGATCGCATCCAAACACTCTGGCAGGATCTCTTTGATCTGTTCCTTGCGCAAGACTTCGCTGACCACCAAGCAGCCATGTTCATCGGCTAACAGGGCATCATCAAAATGTGTCTGCAGCATCTGTTTCGTCACCTGATGGGCGATCGATTGGAAATTATAAAGGATCACCAAATAATTATGGTGTTCGAAAAAGACGTGGGGTGTTTTCAACGCCCGTAGCTTGTGCAAAACGACGGACTTACGCTCCTTATCTTTAAAGCTGTTGGAAGCAAAGGCAATGCCTTGGTAGAAATCGTAGCGATCCAGTTGCGCTTCTTCTAACAAAAGATCCAGCTCAGCCAAATTACTAGGAGTGTTTTGTAAGATTGCATCGGCAAGATTGTTCATGCGATTGTAGCGTTCTTTCTTCAACAAATACTCCATTTGGAGGCGTTCATAAATGACGTCGATCACATTTTCAATGATCATGACTTTTGCCTCAGGGATCTGCGAATCTTTCTGATAAACGATCAAGGTACACAGATCATTGTAAGGATTGATGATCTCTACTTTTATGGCAGTCACATATTGATTGTTTTCATGAGAAAATAATTCCAAATATTCGTAGTGGTTCTTGGTAAACTCGATGGTTTTCATGGGTTCTTGTTTGGTCACCACGAAATTCTTAAAGGATTGACCGACAGACACATGCACATCTAAATGGGGGATGCGCAAAGAACAAGGCTTTTCGATCAATTGATAGAACTCCTGCATGATCTGATCGAAAGAAGAGTGGTTGCGCTCAACTTTCATGAAGCGCTGGCGAACTTCGTAATAGGTACGCAGCAGCTGGGTTTGGTGATTCAGCAATGGTTCGTAAACCGCTAGCATGATGGCTTCATAGCTGACTTCTTGCTGCACTTTGATCAAAGGGATCTGATAAGCAAAGCTAAGCTCAATCACCCAATCTGGGATCATAGGGATCAAGCGATCCACTTTGATCACTAAACCGCTGACACCGATTTGCTGCATTTTTTCAAAAAAAACACGCAGTTCCTCAGGGGATTGGTCTTTGAAGGCATAAAAAGAAGTCAAAATCAATTGATGGGCTTTGCTCCACTTCTCAATGTCCATCGCTTCCAGCACCATGACGGAACCGACGGAATTTGTTAAACCAATGGAGCCAGTCAGGACTTTACTTTTTTCAAAAAGCGGCAGTTCAACCAATTCTTTTAATTTCATAAAATGCTCCTTTTTTCTCTTTTGGATAAAAAGTATAGCATTTTTTTAGAACTTTATCCAATGAAAACGCAAACAAGGCTCGTTAGAATGAGAGTATAAGAAAAGGAGGAGAACAAATGCTGCACACAGTAATCTTAAAGAATAACTACCAAGATTCCATTAACTTAATGCTGCTGACGAATACGATCAATGATCTAGACGATGTCGAAATGAGTCAAATCATGATGGGGACGGATGCAAATAAAGATATATTAAATAACACTGGCTTGCTTTCTAAAGAGGCAGAAGGTGCTTCACCCAACGATATGATGATCGTAGTCGATAGCCAAAACGAACAAATCATGGACCAAGTAATGCCAGCAATCGATTCATTTTTAGCTGATCTTTCAGCAAAAGATCAAGGCAAAGAAACGCCAGCGGCGGCTTCATGGCAAGAAGCCTTGAGCGCAATGCCAGATGCCAATGTTGCATTGTTTAGTATTCCTGGGGAATATGGCGCAGCCGAGATGGAAAAAGCCTTGAAAAATGACTTGCATGTTTTCTCGTTTACGGACAATGTTGCTATCGAAGATGAAGTGCGTTTGAAAAAGCTGGCTCATGAAAAAGGCTTATTGATGATGGGGCCAGACTGTGGGACCGGTATTATTTCCAGCATTCCGATTGCCTTCACGAATGTCGTGGCACCAGGAAACATCGGCGTCGTTGGTGCCTCTGGTACGGGGATTCAAGAAGTGACGACGATCATTGACCGATTAGGCGGTGGTGTCGTTCATGCCATTGGGACCGGCGGACGTGACTTAAGCGACAAAGTTGGGGCGATCACTGTCAAAGATGCCATCGTTGCTTTAGAAAATCATGAACCGACAGATGTGATTTGCGTGATCTCGAAACCACCTGCAAAAGAAGTGCGGGATGAAGTCGTTCAATTGCTGCAAAGTATCAGCAAACCAGTGGTAGCGATTTTCTTAGGAGAAAAACCAGAAGCCCATGAAGGAAAAGTCTATTTGGCACATACTCTGGAAGAAACAGCGCGCATCGCTGTTGATCTTGCCAATGAAGAACCCGTCAAAGCGAACTATTTTGAACGCGTGGCAACCCCAGATGTGCCCAAACTCGCTGAAGACAAAGTGGTCAAAGGTCTTTATTCTGGCGGTACATTAGCTGCCGAAGCAGGAATGCTGATCTCCGAAGCCTTGAATCTAGAAGGCCTTGTAAAACAAGAAGGCTATATCTTGCATTCCCACGGTTATGATGTGATCGACCTTGGTGATGATATCTATACCCAAGGCAAACCGCACCCAATGATCGATCCTGAAGTGCGCATCAAAAAAATCGAAGAATATGCGCAAGATGAGCAAACCGGGGTCATTTTATTTGATGTGGTGTTAGGTTACGGCGCACATGCAGATATGGTAGGTGCACTGTTACCAGCCATCGAAGCTGCACAGCAAACAGCCCAAGCAGCCGATCGCGCGTTGTACTTTGTTGCTACCGTCTGCGGAACTGAAAAAGATCCGCAAAACTATCAAGAAGCAGTCAACCGTTTGAAAGCAGCTGGCGTCTATGTGGCACCAAGCAATGCTCAAGCAGTGCAATTAGCCCTCGCCTTAAAAGGGGCGACTCTTTCTGAAGCAGACAAAGCGGTCAATGACTATACTGGTAGCAAAGTTGAGGTGCCGACAGTTAGCGAGAAAGTGATGGAGCTGTTGACCACCAAACCACGGATCATCAATGTTGGCTTGCAAAGCTTCAATGAATCGATCCTGCAATATGGCGGGAAAACAGAACAATTTAACTGGCGTCCTCGTGCCAACGGCAACAAGAAAATGATCCGTATTTTAGACGCGTTAGAAGAATTTGACGAAAAAATCACAGCTGAAAACCAAGCAGTGACGGATAAAATCAAAAATGCCCAACCATTCTTGATCGATGTCGTTCCAGCTAAATCAGTGATTGCTGAATTAAACGAAAGCCAGAAAACCTTGCTGCATGCAGGACCGCCGATCCAATGGTCGGAAATGACGGGACCGATGCAAGGGTCTTGTATCGGCGCTGCCTTGTTTGAACGCTGGGCGAAGGATGAAGACGAAGCCCGCCGTTTACTCGAAAGTGGGGAAGTCCGCTTTATGCCATGTCACCATGTCCAGGCAGTTGGACCAATGGGGGGGATCACTTCTGGGAATATGCCTGTCTTTGTGGTTGAGAACCGCCTTGTCGGCAACAAAGCCTACTGTATTTTGAACGAAGGGATCGGTAAAGTCTTACGATTTGGTGCCTATTCACAAGAAGTCATCGATCGTTTGGATTGGATCAAAGACGTCTTAGGACCAACCATTGCCAAGGCATTACAATTAACAGAAGAAGGCATCAACTTGAATGTATTGATTGCCCGGTCGATCACAATGGGGGATGAATTCCATCAACGAAATATTGCAGCATCATTGAACTTCTTGAAAGAGATCGCGCCGTTGATCATCCAAACAGAGATCGATGAAAAGCAAAAATATGAAGTGATCAAGTTCTTAGCAGATACCGATCAGTTCTTCTTGAATATCATGATGGCAACTGGCAAAGCCATCGTTGACGGTGCCCGTGTCGATGCTAAAGGAACGATCGTGACCACCATGACGAGAAACGGTGTTAACTTTGGGGTTCGTGTCGCCCAAACAGAAGACCAATGGCATACTGCACCAGTCAATACGCCGAAAGGTTTGTACTTTACTGGGTTTACCGAAGCAGATGGCAATCCTGATATTGGGGACAGTGCCATTACTGAAACCGTCGGCGTCGGAGCAATGGCGATGGTAGCCGCACCAGGGGTAACACGCTTTGTCGGCGCTGGGGGCTTTGAGGATGCGCTGGAAACTTCCAACGAAATGGCAAAAATCTGTTTCGGTCATAATCCGACCTTCTCGATCCCAACATGGGACTTCCAAGGGACTTGTTTGGGGATCGATATCCGTAAAGTCGTTGAAACAGGCATCACCCCAATCATTAATACTGGGATTGCCCATAAAGAAGCAGGTGTCGGTCAAGTCGGCGCAGGCACGGTGCGTGCACCGTTAGGCTGTTTTGAAAATGCCTTGACGGCTTATGCGAAGGATCTGGGGATCGATGTTGACTGAGAGAATCAAAATCAGTGATTATCTAGACCCACTGCAACGATTCGGTCGTACCGGTCGGGTGCATAGCGTGTTTGATCGTTCATTCAATGTGATGATCGGGCAGCAGCTGGTCAATATCAACAACTATCGCAACTATTTGACTGGCTTCGGGGTCTTTTTACCCGATGCATTGTTTGAACAAGTCTTGCCTTTGATCGAAGTCGGCAATCGCGTGCAAGTCCGAGAGCATGGTCTGACCTTTTACAGCACAAAAGGAACATTTTCTCTTTCATTAGAAGAGAAAGAATTGGTTTCGCTGCAGGTGAAGGAGTTATCCTTCACCTCTGCGGAATTGCAGCTTTTGAAAGAAATACTGCTTCAGCAAGAACTAGAAACCAAGATTGGGTTGCCAGAAGATGAGAAAACCCAAGCAGTGTTTGCGGCATTGCGGCAGCCTGTCTCAGATTGGGAACCAATCATTGACCACCTGATTGGCCGCGGCAAAGGTTTGACACCTAGCGGCGATGATCTTCTCGTTGCCTATCAAGCGATGCTCTATGCCTTGCAACAGCCAGAAGCCGACGCGTTAGCACAAGCATTGGCAAAACCGCTGTCTACGACGGATGTCAGCCTTGCATATATTCAAAGTGCCAGTCAAGGGTATGTCAATTCTTTGATGCTGCAATTATTTAAAGACTTAAAAAAGCAAAACCCACAGGTGATTGAAAAAGATGTGCAGCAGCTGATGTCCATCGGTCATTCGTCAGGCAAAGATCTTAGCTTTGGGTTGTTGTTAGCGTTGGAGTCATTGTCACTTGAGGAAAAAGAATAGAAAAGGGGAGAAATCATGGAAATCAGTAACCAGAAAGATGCGGTCAAAGTAAGCAATTCTTACTGGAAAAAAGTCGTTGCTATTTTCTTTGTCGGCTGGATTTTAATGTACGCCACACGGACGATCTTCAATCCAATCATGGGTGTGATCGGTGAAGAATTCAATTTAAGTAACACACAACTAGGACTTGCCAATAGTATTTTCTTTTTGACTTATGCCGTTGCGCAAATTCCTTTTGGGATCATCGGCGACAAAATCGGTCGCAAATTAGTGATCGCTCTAGGCTTTGTTTTATTGGCGGTGACTACGTACTTCAGTGGGCTAGCCACAAGCTTTGTTTTGTTTTTAGTGATTCGTGCCATTGCAGGGATTGGTCAAGGTGCCTATTACGGTCCGCAATACGCATTGTCTACCGAAGCGATTCCCGACAACAAACGAACCGTCGGAAATGCCATTATCAACAGTGGGATGGCGTTTGGAACGTCTGGCGGGTACTTGCTTTCTAGTAAATTGGTCTTGGATAACGGGGGCCATTGGAGCCAACCCTTCTTCCTAATGGCGATTCCGACCTTGATCGTCGGTGTCTTGTTCTATTTTGTTTTGAAAGAAAAAGTGATTCGTCCAGAAGATGAAGGACAAGAAATAAAAGAAGAAGGGCCGAAAGAAAAGATTTCCTTGAAGCAGATTTTTTCAAACCGCAATCTCGTGGCAGCCTTTGTTCTCTGCTTTACCAGCATTTATGCAAACTTTGTGATCATTACTTGGCTGCCGCAATTCTTGATTGCCGAGCGTGGCTTTGAAGGGGCGAGTGTCGGCTTTATTGCTTCCTTAGTCCCATGGGCATCAATTCCAGGTGCGTTGATTTTTGCTCGATTGAATGATAAAACAGGCGCAACGAAAAAATTAGTCTATTTATTGGTCCCATTGGCGACCCTTTCCGTATTTGCCATTGCCTTTGTAACGGATCGTACCTTATTGATCACTGTCTTGATTTTGTATGGATTGACTGGCAAGCTGGCGCTTGATCCAATCGTCGTGACCTTTGTGACGAAAAACGCACCGAAAGGCGCCTTAGGAACGACTTTGAGTGCTTATAATTTTATCGGGATGTCGGGGTCGATCTTAGCACCTTATGTTACTGGCTTTTTAGCCGATTCTTTAGGATCGATGCAGGTCGGGTTTTACCTGTCTTGTCTATTACTGCTGATCGGATTAGGTGTTTTTGCCGTATTAGCAAAGGAAAATCAGAAGGAGAGCATAAAATGAGTTTGAATGTGATCGCGTTAGGCGGCAATGCTATTTTAGATAAAGACCCTAGTGATGAAGGACAAAAAGCAGTTGTTGCGCAAGCAGCACGTTATATTGCCGATTTTGTCGAAAAAGGGGAAAAAGTCATTGTTTGTCACGGCAATGGACCACAAGTCGGCAACTTACTGTTGCAGCAAAAAGCAGGGGAAAGTGAAAAAAATCCCCAATTGAAATTAGACAGCTGCGTGGCTATGACCCAAGGAAGTATCGGTTATTGGCTGCAAAATGCCTTGATCAATGAGTTTGCCACACGTCAAGCACATCCTTCGGTGATCTCATTAGTCACCCAAGTTCGTGTCGATCCAGCAGATCCATCCTTTGAGAAACCTTCCAAACCAGTCGGACCTTTTTATAGTGAAGAGGAAGCCAATGCTGCGATGGCAGCCAATGGCGGGGTATATCAAGAAGATGCTGGGCGTGGTTACCGTAAAGTGGTTCCATCCCCGAAACCGCAAGAAATCGTTGAAAAAGAAGCCATCAAAACATTGGTCGATGCTGGTGTGATCACGATTTGCGCCGGTGGTGGTGGCGTACCTGTCGTTCGAAACGACAATGGGTTTACTGGCGTGGAAGCCGTCAACGACAAAGACTTTACCGCTAGTGTCTTAGCAAAAGACGTGCAGGCCGATCGCCTGATCATTTTGACTGGTGTCGACAATATCTACATCAATTACAACCAGCCGAATCAGCAAGCCTTAGGGGAAATCAGTGTGGCACAAGCCAAGGGCTACATCGAGGAAGGCCATTTTGCAGCGGGCAGTATGTTGCCAAAAATAGAAGCTGCGATTGATTTTGTCGAAGAAGATGCAGCCAGAACCGCGATTATTACCTCAATCGAAAAGTTAGCTGAACTGGATCAGCATACAGGAACCATACTTCGAAAATAAAGAGGGGATCAAAGTGAAAGCAAAAAAACTACCGATGGTGACGCAGATCGTTATTGCCGTTCTTCTAGGGATTCTTTGCGGTTTGTTCTTTGGGCAAGCCGCTTCGTTCCTAAAAATTTTGGGCGATCTTTTCTTGCGTCTGATGCAAATGGCGATCCCATTATTGATCGTTGGCCAAATCATTCAAGCAGTTGGGGGGATTGCCCCGAAAGAACTCACTCGTTTGGGTGGAAAAACGATCGCTGTCTTTGGGATTTCCTCCTTATTCGCTGCTGCATGGGGCGTGCTGATGGCGCTCTTCTTTGCTCCAGGCAAAGGGATCGACTTTTCACAAGCTGCCGGCGAACCTCTGCAAGCACAAGAAATTTCTATATCAGAGACAGTGATCAACTTTATTCCCACGAATATTTTCGATGCGTTGAGTAAAGGGTCAATTATTCAAATCATCGTTTTTGGGTTATTTTTTGGTGTTGCCCTCAATCGCTTTATGCAAAAGAAACCTGAGTCAGCTCTTTATGGGCTGATCGTGGATCTGAATGAGGTCGTCATTGCCATCATTCGTTACGTGATGATCGTGGCACCAATCGGTATTTTTGCTTTGATCGCTTCAACGATCAGCTCCCTGGGCTTGCAGATCATTTTGCCATTAGGCAGCTATTTGCTCGTCTACGGTCTAGCCACCGTCACGTTCCTTGGGCTGTGGCTAGTCTTGTTGACCGTGTATTGTCGGATCAATCCGTTACGATTGATCAAAAATATGAAAAATATGTCGGTCATGGCATTGGCGACAACCTCCTCTGCCATCACGCTGCCGATCGCTATGGAAGAATCCCAGAATAAATTAGGACTCAGTAGCCGCATCACCAATTTGGTATTGCCGTTAGGGATGTCTTTGAACAGCAATGGGTCAGCGATGCATATGGCGATTACAGTCATGACGATCGCCCAAATGTATCAAATCAACTTTGACGGGATCCTAATGGTGACGGTAGCTGTAACTGCGACTTTCGTTTCTTTAGCCAATGCAGTTGTTCCCGGAGCGGGGTTAGTTTCCTTGGCAATCATTGTTCCCCAGCTCGGTTTACCAATCGAAAGCATTGCGCTATTTGCTGGTGTCGAATGGTTTGTTGGCATGCTGCGGACGATCTTGAACGTGAACTCAGACGTCTATTCAGCGCTTTTGATCGCTAAGTCAGCCGATGAACTCGATCATCGCGTGTTTAATCAATAAGAGAAGCCGTTGCCAAGCGTGCTTCTCTTTTTCTAAGGAGGAGAAAAGATGGAAGAAATGAGCAGACGTTCTCTGCTGGAATTAGAAGCATTGATGAAAAAGAAACTCTTGGCTGCTGGTTTGCCAGAAGCCGCTGCCAGTGAAACAGCGGCGCATTTGACCTTTGCGGATGCGTGCGGGATCCATTCTCATGGTGCCGTGCGGATGGACTACTATGCCGAGCGCTTAGTAAAAGGCGGCATCACGCTAGAACCAAACATGTCTTTTGAAAAAACAGGCGCCGCTACCGGAATTTTTCACGGAGATAACGGCATGGGGCATTATGTGTGCAATGAAGCGATCGCGATCGCCATTCATCTGGCGAAAGAAGTCGGGATCGCTGCAGTAGGAATCGAGCAGACCAGCCATAGCGGGACGATGGCGTATTACGTCAAACAGGCTGCTGAAGCCGACTTAGTGGCGATCGCCATGTGTCAATCGGATCCGATGGCGGTGCCTTTTGGTGGGACCGAAAACTATTTTGGAACCAATCCAATCGCGTTTGCAGCACCACGAGCCAATCATCCGCCGGTAGTTTTTGATATGGCGACGACGGTTCAAGCGTGGGGCAAAATTTTGGACGCTCGCTCGAAGAAACAGCAGATCCCCGATACTTGGGCCGTAGACGAGCAAGGCTTGCCTACCACCGACCCCTATGCAGTCCAAGGATTATTGCCAATCGCTGGTGCCAAAGGGTATGGCTTGATGATGATGGTGGATATTTTAGCTGGCTCGATGTTGGGCTTGGCTTTTGGTAAACAGGTCACCTCCATGTATGCGGATTTGACGGAAAAACGCCGCTTAGGACAATTTCTTCTTGTGATCGATCCGTCTCGTTTTACGGACACCGAAACCTTCAAGCAAAGC
>ERZ505997.308-NODE-308-length-11047-cov-5.62764_pt1 | contig 11047 bp, 6 predicted proteins | sample MGYA00513580_ERZ505997 | MGnify/ENA metagenome assembly ERZ505997
CGCTCTTCCGATCTCTGGGATATTATGGCACATCCCTCAGCACGCGTTATCGCCACGCATTCCAATGCGAGAGCGTTGTGTGATCATCCACGGAATCTTTGGGACGATCAGATTATCGCTATCGCAAAGCGGGGGGGAATCATCGGTATGAACAGTGCACCGGCGTTTGTCCATGAGCGTCCTGAAAAACGCGATATCCCTCATCTGGTTGCTCATATGCACTATATAAAGCAGCTGGCAGGAATCGAAGCACTGGCACTGGGGCTTGATTATATGGATTTCTATGAGGGCTGTGAGGAGCTGCATACAAAAAATCTGGAGGATTGTTCAAAGAGCCAGCGTTTGATTGAGGGAATGCTGACCCGGAATTTCAGTGAGGAAGAGGTAAGATTGATTGCCAGTGAGAATGCTCTGCGTAAGCTGAAAGAGGTTTTGTAAAGAAAGTTAAAAAAAGTTTTGGGCGCCCCTGAGCGCTTTTTTTATCCTTTCAACTGCTTGAAGTCCTTTGTTTCTCATCGTATGCAAGGCTTGCGTCACATAAGAATAACACGATAAATACTATGCTTGCTCGTAATGGTACTTGTTTTTATATAAGAGAAAAAGTATAATAAACACGACTTTTGTAAAATATTGTATTTGCGGTTGGAATGCCGTTTAACATTATGCAAAGGGAATGATGGAAATCGTGAAAATGGCGGGATAAGGGATTTCAGGAGGATGATGGTTATGGTTAGAGGTATGAAACGTCTGATGGCATTTTTCGTAGTATTTACACTTTTGTTTCAAATGACAGATATGCCGCTGCATGCGGAAAACAGCAGGGATGTCAGTGCTTTACTGACAGTTAAGGAAGCGTATATTGAACAAAATCATAAGGATGTTGTGGAAAACAGCATGTTGACAGATACCGATCCGGTATCTGTATCTGTTAATTTTAAGGTGCCCGTTTTAGGAGACGGATTGACAGAAGAGGATTCTTATGTAAGAAAAGGAGATACTGCTGTAATTGAGCTTGCAACGAAGTATAAGCTGGCAGATACAGCTTCTCCAAGCTTTGCTCTGACAAGAAAGGTTGAGGAAAACGGCGGCAGCAGAGAAGTTAAAATCGGATCGCTTCGCATTGTTACAGACACGGATGCGAATAAAGTATATGCCCATATCGTTTTTGACGGTGATGATGAGGTGTTTGATGGACAGCCCATAGCCGGGGGAGGCGCCTGGTCAAATGTCAATTGTAAATTCTCAACAACTCTGGAATATAACGGTACAGGAGATGGCGCCAAGCCTGGAGAACATGCTGTAACCATTTTGGGAAAAAGCTTTTCTGTAAAGGTGCCGGAACCGCCTGTTATTATGACTATGGAAAAAAGCGGAGCTGTTGAAGGAAAGTTTGTCAGCTGGAAGGTCAAAATAGATGCGCAACAGGCAGGAGCAGCTGCAGATTTTGGCGGCTATGTATTTCAGGATAATCTGAAAAGCGTTGGAAGCTATGTGGACAGATCCTTTAAAATCGGAACGGCAGAGGATGGCAGTGATGCTGTAGAAAGAGAGGTTTCCTATGAAGCTTCACTGCTGCAGCACACATTTCCGGAATCGGCAAAAGGGATTTGCTATGTGTTTTTCAAAACGGAAATCCCGGATGCAATTTATTATGCAAACAGCGAAAAAACGATAAGAAATACCGCTGTCATCCTAAAGGATGAGGGGCAGGTCAGTACATCCAGTGCCAGTGTGAACTATGATGGAACCTGGATAAAAAAGGAATTGAATGGAATTAACCATAAGGATGGAACGATATCATGGACGATTACAGCAAATCAGCCTGCTGCATCGTTAACGAATGCAGTCATTACGGACAAGCTGGATAGTAAATTGAACTGGCAGTCTGCAGCTTTGGAAATATATAATGGAACCTCCTGGGACGCAGGATCTGCTTCTTTTTCCAATGAACCGGCGGATGGAAAATATGAAATTGGTACTATAAATGCCAAGGTTCGACTGACAATCACGGCACAGCTCAAGGATAAATCGGAAATAGAGCATACCGTGGTATCGGTAAATAATAAAGCAACACTCAGCTGGGAAGGGAATACAGGAGTTGGCAGCAATTCTGTCTACAGCAGCATCGGATTCAATCCAATCACCAAGACGAAAGGAGCCTATGATGCGTCTGCACATACGGCGACCTGGAATGTGAACGTGGAGCAGTCCGATGTGAATGATGATTTACGTGTGCTGGAGCTGCTTGTGTATGATGCATCCTTTACCTGGGATGATGTTTATGAAATCACAGACAATACTGGAGCAGACTTAACGACAGTAAGCAAAGAGGTTGTAAAGAGCTTGACTCCCAGCTGTAATCAGCGGTATGTAAAGGATTCCTTTGCTACGGAAGCTGACAGTGCTGCTGTTCCTACACTTCATCATATCAAAAAGAATGGTACGGTGATTGCGGATGTTCTGGTCGTCACAGGGACAGATGTTAACGGGCTGGCTGTGGATAAACATAATCAGAGCTTCTCTTATAAATCACAGGTTACCAATCCGAATATTTATTTAAGTAATGATAATCAGAGCGGAAACAGTGTGAAAAATACAGCTTTTCTTTATAGTGGCAATAAACTTGTGAATCAGGCAAATGCAACTGTCAGCTGTCCGAATACCATACTGTTAAAGGATACTTTGACAGCTGTGGATGGTGCAAAGGATTTGACGAATGCTGACAATGTTAATAAACAGGCCTCAACTGCTGATAAGCTGTATAATTATAAAGATGGCTCTGCTGTTTTCCGCCTTCAGGTCAATGCAAGCGATTTGAAGGATATGACCAATGATGTAACAACTGTCGACGGCGAACAACTGGGAGATGTTACCGTGAAGGATATCCTTCCGAAGGGATGGGAGTTTCAGAATATCATAGCGGATAAAAAGTTTTTGATATATGAAGGGGTATCCGCGAACGGAAAGGTTACGGCGAAAACACTTGTTGAACCGGATTATATTACCAGTGATTTCACGAAAGCAGGAGAAGCTGCATTCACCTTTTCCTCATTGCAGAAGCCATATGTGATCCTGTTGAAGGCAGGACCGAATGAGCAGACGGCAAAGGGATATTTCGATAAGAATCAAAAGATAAGTCTTGAGAATGCTGCTTCCCTGACCGCAGAGCATATGACTGCGGAAAAGCATGTAAAGCAAAGCATACAGATAAAAAGCACCACAATATCCAAAACAAAGCAGCGACCTGACAATGGAATTCTGCAATGGAAAATCACCTACAATCCCTATATGCAGAAATATGGGAATGCGCTTATTCAGGATACCTTGTCTGAGGGAATCGAGCTGCGGATGAAATCTGATGGAGCTCTGGATATGGATGAACAAAACATAGCCATACAAGAGCTGGATATGGAAGCAGACGGTACCCTGAAGGCAGGGAAACCACTGAAGGATACAGCAAAATACATACGATATAATCCTGTAAACAGAACCTTGTATTTTACAATCCCTGATGAACAGAAAGTCTATCAGCTGATTTATCTGACCGATATAACAGGGGATTATCAAAGTACGCTATCCAATCACGCTATCCTTGCTTCCGGTCATACAGAAGAATCCGGAGTTACCGTGAATGACCAGGTTTATCGCTCAGATGCCCAATCTACAATGCAGCGCAGCGGCTGGCTGGAAATCACCAAGGTCAATGAGAAAAATATTCCTTTGGAAGGAGCGGAATTTACCGTATTCAGTAAGGAAAATGATGCTGTCATTCGAAAGGGAGTCACCCCGGTGAGTGGTGTTTTGACAATCCGGGGTCTGCCGATTGGAAGCTATTATATGAAAGAGACAAAAGCACCTGATAATTACCTGCTGTCACCGGTTGTTTATCAGATTGAGGTCATAAAGGAAGATGTATCCGTTCTTACAAAAATCAATGGAAGTAAAAACACGCTAACCCTGGTCAATACACAGGAGGGAACGAGCGGTGATTTAAAGATACGCAAGGAGCTGAAAGGAAATGATACTGATTCTGATTTGGAATTCAAATTCAGAATTCAGGCAGGTAAGCTAAACAAGGAAGTAGCCTATCTTGGAGAGGGAGGAAAAAAAGACGGCACGCTTGTCTTTACGGATGGTAAAGCGGAATTTACCTTATGCGGAGGGCAGAGTATACAGCTGGTGAATCTGCCAAAGGATACAGATTATACGATTGAGGAACAGGAATATCAGGAATTGGGGTATCAGATTGAAAAACAGAATGATAAAGGAACGATCAAAGCAGACGTGCTGCAGGAAGCGGTCTTTACCAATATTCGAAACAAGGTGTTATCGCCTGTATATTATCAGATGAATGTACATATTTCATTAGATGGACAAAAGCCGCAGAACGGGCAGTTCCGGTTTCAGCTGAAGGATGAGATGGGGGTAGTGCTGCAGACAGTGAAAAATGATGGCGGTGTGATTAAATTAAAGGAATTGAAATTCAGCAGTCCGGGTGTTTACACCTATCAAATTACACAGATGACCAATGCTGTGGATACGATTCGATACGATGAGGGCTTGTACACCGTTATCATCACCGTCATTGAGAAGGATGGTCTTCTTACAGTGGAGAGTGTTGTATGGGAAAAGGACGGGAAATCCTACGAATCAGATACACCGCTGTTTTCAAATACGACATCACAGGAGGAAACACCACAACAGCCGATTGCACCGGATGAATCACAGGAAGATGCAACATTGGATACAGAAGAGAAGGAAACACTTCCTGAGAAAGAGCCGGTAAAGACAAAGGAGCAGCAAACAGGGGATAAGAACAAAGGAGCAGTAAAGCATGAAAAGAAAAAGGCGACAGCTGAAACCTATGACAGCACGCATATGACATTATGGCTTTTGACTGCTTCTGTATCTTTTGCCTTGCTGGAAATCATCAAACTGTATGGGATGCGGAAAAAAAGCTAGATTATATCCTGCAACCACACGAACTATCACCAGCATCAAAAAAGAGGAAACTATGATACGGAATCAATCAACGCTGTTATAGTATTTAGATTGATGATTTCCACAGAGGAACGACGCAGCAATCTGCATATGACTGCTGCAAAATGATATAATTTAGATTCATGCATCTGAAACGAGCGATTGCAGTAGCTTCGGGAATGAAATGGATATGGTTATTCAGCGTTTCCTGCTTCAATGAAGCAGCAGACACCTCTCTTATAAAGGAAAACAGAGTATATGTCTGATGATGTAATCTTTACGGAAATATAAAAAAAGGGAGATTCTTCTGTTGATGTAAATCAACGGATGCGATATCTCCCTTTCCTTCCTGTTTGAATATTATACGTGCTGCTCTGCTTTCATGCTTTTCACCTTTGCATTAAGCAATCGCTGCGCAGCTGCCGGATCATTCACATCCATAACACACGCTTCCATCGGACACATACCGGTTTTGGTACGGTTGATGATATAGGGAACCTGTTCGTCATAGGTTACTGGTATGTTGTACAGCTGGAAAATTTCCAGGGCATGCGTGGAAATGACACAGGCATGTACCTGATGTACATCTCCGCGGACCATTAACAGCGCTGCTGCTTTGCCAATAACTTTGTCAACCAGCTGGGCACCCTGCAGATGTCCCTGATCCAGCAAATGCAGGATGGGAAGGATGCCGTTCGCATGTTCCTTGTACAGCCGCTGCTTCTGCAATACGACACAGGTAAGCTCCTCCGCTTTCAGAATTCTAATGAGTTCATCCATGATTTTCTCCTTTTGTTGTAAAAAAACAGGTCATTTTCCTTGCTTTTTCAATAAAATCGTGAAAATGAAACTGTATGAAAAAAGACGATATGCATCATCGCCCTTACAATACTAGTCTATCACAAATCCATGGAAAATGTAAGCCTGTTAAATCTAATTTTTTTGCGTATAATAAAGGTATACAAACAAGGAGGGATTTTATATGAAAGTCCAGATCTACGGAAAAAACATTACAGTAACTCCAGCGATTGCTGAAAAAATCGAGAAGAAATTAAACCATCTCGAAAAGTATTTCATAATTGATGAAAACGTAGTCGCTAATGTGGTGGTGCGGGTGTATCCGAATAAACAGAAAATCGAGGTTACGATCCCTACAAAATTTGCAGTATTGCGTGCAGAGGTTGTACAGGACGATTTATATGCAGCTATCGATTTGGCGATTGATAAATTAGAGGATCAGATTCGTCGTCAGAAAACAAGACTGACAAGAAAAAATAAAGAGAAACTGGCATATGCGTTCATTGAAGAAGAGGAAATTGAGGAAGAATTTGACGATACCGATAATGAACTGGTTCGTACAAAATCACTGGTTCCGGATACCATGGAGCTGGATGAGGCAATCATGCGTATGGAAATGCTGAACCACAGCTTCTTCATTTACCGTGATGATGAAACCAAGGAAATTGCGGTTGTCTATAAGCGTCATGACGGCGGTTACGGATTGATTGAAACAGAATAATAGAAATCAAAAGGCGATGTGCTACAGGCGCATCGCCTGTTTCTATGCTGAAGGAGATTATACACATAATTCACTATTGTATCACAATGTATTTCACACGATGAGGCTTTCAATTGTAAACGTACCGGATCAGCGAGTGAGATGCTGATGGTGTTATCATTATCACTGGTCTGCGGTATTCATGGGAGGAACCGCTACCTACAGCTTTAAGAAAGAGACAATCACACGATAGAGAAAGTGTGTAACACATATTATGTACAGCGAATAGGGTAGATGTGAGCTCTGCATAAATCGATTGATAAGCTATGATACGCAACAAAAATATAAAATTAAGATGTAAGCCGGCTTTGACAGTTTGTGATAATGTTAACTCTTTTGCAACTTCGGGTTGATTTCATCCACTTTCTATCCATTGTTATCAACTGGCATTTTATTTATAATGGGAATGTAGAAAGGTTGTGATCATATGGAGATGACGCTTGGAGGCAGAATTCAGACACTGCGAAAGCAAAGAGGAATTACACAGGAGGAGCTGGCCAAGGCTATGCAGGTATCGACACAGGCAGTATCCAAATGCACCAAAGGCGCGCAGAGCGGGAATGCGGTGGAACACCGGATGCCATGCTGTTACCGCGGCTGGCAGATTATTTCAATGTTTCAGTTGATTATTTGTTTGGAAGAGGAAAACAGGAGCCGGAAAGACTAAGTGATCTTGTCTTTCAGAAGCTGAAGGGGCTAAAGCGAAGCAAGCAGCTGGAGCTTGCGTTTGAAATCTGCTATATGATGGAAAATGCAATCGGTAAGATTCCGCATCATGAGGCACTTCCCAATCAGGAAAACTTTATGATGCAGGAGGGCGCAGACCCCCTGCTGTATCAGGTTTTGCATGATGATGTATATTCCTGCATGCGTCTGAATGAGGAATTTCATTATTTTTTATATGTACCGCAGCCGTCCTGTGGTTTTTTACATGCACTTCCCGCACAGGAGGAATTCGAGGAGCTTCTGGCCTTTTTGAATAAACCGCATTGCTTTGCGATGCTGTATCAGCTATCAAAATGTCCGCAGGGAAGATGCTTTCAGGTAAAAGGGCTTGCGAAAAAGCTGAGCATTGAAGAAGCCGATGCCGCACAGATTTTACAAGATTTAAAAAAACGGCAGATTGTTCATGAAATTCAGCTTGAGAAGGAAAAGGGCTTGGAGCCGATTTATGTACTCAGTGAAAAGCCGGGCTTTCTGCCCATGCTGCTGTTTATGGCCGCCTACATACAGTCAGGTATATTATACGGATACTTCGCCATGGATCGTGAGCTGCCTATATTGAATGGGGAGGTGTCTCATGAATAGCATCAAATCTGCGGTATACAAAAAGAATCGGCTGAATTTTATCCTTGCCTTGCTGGGCTCGATTGGCAATGCAGGGATTGCTGTAGGGGTTGCCTTTTTACTGCGTGAATTTGTTGATATATCAATCAGCGGTTCCATGGATGCTCTTTACCGTATGCTCAAAATGTTTGTTCTGCTTTTGCTTGCAATGGTGCTTGTGGATGTCATCAGCTTTATATACACCAACCGCTTTATCTGTCGTGGAATGCGTCAGTACAAGCATATACTTTTTAAAGGGCTGCTGCAGCGTAGTATTTCGTCCTTTCAAAAGGAAGCAGTTGCACAATGCATGTCCGCATTGTGCAATGATGCGACGGTGATCGAAAAAAATAATCTCGAGGCGATTTTTGAAATCTGCACGTATGGGATGATGCTTGCTGCAGGTCTTGGCTCTATGCTGTATCTGGACAGCTATTTAACAATCTGTGTGATTCTGGCAAGTATGGTGCCGCTGCTGGTATCTGTATTCTTTTCCGGCGCTTTGCAAAGAGCAGAGTGTTGTACATCGAAGCACCATGTGGACTTCATTGCTCTGCTGAAGGATTTGTTCAGTGGTTTTACGGTAATCAAAAGCTTTCAGGCGGAAGCTGTAGTGCTCGATGCTTTTGAGCAGGAAAATACAGCGCTGGAGAAATCCAAAAAACGTCGCAGGGATCTGATTTCCATACTGATGCTGCTGTCGCAGATATCTGGGTTTCTAGTGAATCTGGTCGTTTTCGGTCTAGGTGCCTGGTTGTGTATCCAAGGCAGAATTACTGCAGGGACGGTGATTGCATTCGTCCAGCTGCTGAATTATATTACACTGCCGATTGAAAAGCTCCCTGCACTGTACTCAAAAAGAAAGGCCAGTGCCGCCCTCATGGAAAAAGGGGAAGCTGTTTTGCATGTGAAGGAGGAATCGCTTCCTGAGAAAACAGTAACAAAGTTTCGGCAGGCTGTAGCACTGGAGCATGTGAGTTTCTCATATGAGGAAGGGAAAAAGGTTTTGTCTGATATCAACATTCGTTTTGAAAAGGGAAAGCGATATGCTGTTGTTGGAGCGAGCGGAAGCGGGAAATCCACTCTGCTGCAGCTGTTGCTGGGATATGATCGAGGCTATGAGGGAAGAATTTTTCTGGATGAAGTAGAGCTCAATGCATTAAGCAGAGAAAGTCTCTATCGTCTGGTATCCATGGTGGAGCAGAATGTTTTTGTATTCAATGCAACACTGCTGGATAATATCACAATGTTTCAAAGCTTTCCTCCGGCAGTCTGTGAACATGCCCTAAAGCGCAGTGGTCTGGATACATTTGTACGTGAAAAGGGTGCCGAGTATCTGTGCGGAGAGAACGGCTGTCTACTATCCGGTGGGGAAAAGCAGCGCATCAGTATAGCACGCGGTTTCATTCGCAATGCACAAATCCTTATGATGGATGAAGCAACGGCGGCACTGGATACTGCAACCGCCCGTTATGTAGAGGAGTCAATCCTGCACCTTGACGATGTAACCGCAATCGTGGTTACCCATAAGCTGCATGCCGATATTCTGAAGCAATACGATGAGATTCTCGTTATGAAGGATGGACGAATTGAGGAAGCAGGAACATTTGAGGAGCTGTATACAAGAAAGGGATGCTTCTATTCCCTGTATCGTCTAAGTGTCTGATATGAAAAAGGATCTCTTATAGAAATTCTTTCGTGCGTTTTACATAAAAAAGCAAAAAATAGTTGAAATCCGAAAGAAAATTTGCTATTATTATTAGGCGTTGAGATGTCTACATAGCTCAGCTGGATAGAGCACACGCCTTCTAAGCGTGCGGTCGCAGGTTCGAATCCTGCTGTGGACGCCATTCGAAAATACAGGGCTTTCCTTTCATGTTAAGGAAAGCCTTTATTTATTGTAACAGTGTACACAAAGTGCCCCTTGCAGGAGGCATTTATCCTGCTAGGAAAGCGTTCGCGCCTGTAGATGCCCCAATAAAACCTGTTTCTGACAGCATCAAGTTTTTCGAAAATATGAAAACAGCGTGTAAAATTATAAAAAGCATTTATAATAGAAGCATAGCCGATGGGAGAGGATTTCTATGGATAAAAATTATGAAAGCTGTGGAGTCTGGAAGATATACAAGCTGAGATTATGCATGTACGCCTTATCGATTTGAAGCGGGAATATGAGCTGTGTATGATATTATCAGAAAAGGCAAAGCTGTCCAATGACGTTTATGCACTGGCCTTTGCCTATACCTTTATCAGCGATTTTTATCTGGCCTCAAAGAAAAATAAAGATTGCATCCGTTATCTGGAGCGTGCAAGAAAGCTGTGTGAAAGCACGGAATACACTGAGCTTCTAGCCAGAATATACAATTTCTATGGAATGTATTATAATTCGAATTATGAAGAAATCAAAGCCCTGGAGGCATATCTGAAATCAATGGAAGCAGCTGAAAAATGTCAGAATCTGACCCTGATGTTAAGCGCATATAACAATATTGCGACATGCTTTGAATTAAAACGCAATTATACAGAAGCAATTCATTATTATAAAAAATGCTATGAGCTCCTGCAGTCTATGGAAAAAAACAGCGCCTATTCCAAAGCTATCGTGTTATCAAATCTGTGCAACTGTGAGTATAGATTAAAGGACGCTGCAGCATTATGTGCTTACTTTTCCCGCTTTAAAGATCTGGACCGGCAGAGCTTTGAGGAATCGATGAATCTTTTGTATCTTTTCTGTAAGCTGATGTATCTGCGTCTTCATGAAGCTGTATCTGTGCAGGCTGTTATGGAAGAGCTGCTGCAGGCATATCGCGAGTTCTATACCATTATCCTTACGATTGAGGATACCGATATGGAGGATAACAGCAGTGGGCTTACCGCGGCTTTGGAGCTTTACCGTACGAAGGAACGACAGGTATCCCTGGAAAAAGAAAATGAGCAGCTAGAACGGCTCATGAATATCGATGATTTAACCAATATCTATAATCGTCGCTGCTTTAATGAGGATATTACAGCTACTGATTTACAAAAAGAGAAAATTGTGGCAGTGGCGATGCTGGATAATTTTAAGGAATATAACGATATTTACGGACATCAGATGGGGGATCAGGCATTGGTAAAAATCGGCCGCTGCATGAAGCAGTATGAAAAAAAGGGGGAGATTCAGTTTTATCGGTAAGATCGGAA
>ERZ505997.324-NODE-324-length-10626-cov-6.25097_pt1 | contig 10626 bp, 7 predicted proteins | sample MGYA00513580_ERZ505997 | MGnify/ENA metagenome assembly ERZ505997
CTTCCGATCAATACCTAAGACTATAAAAAAATATATAGAGGGTATGTATCGAGTGGGGATAGATGTACCTGAGGGAGAATATATCGTTTTTAAAAACAATGCTAATTTAGGATATTATAAAGTCACATTAACAGGAAATAATGATGATATCATCACTAATGATATTCTTGAGTATAATGGATATATTACATTGCAAAAAGGACAAAGCATTTCTTTAAATGGTTTAGATATGTATCCTGTAAATCATGCGCCAGATTTAGATATGAGTAGCGAAGGAATGTTTAAAGTCGGGAAAGATATTCCAGCAGGAACATATAATGTAGTTGTAAATCCAGAAAAAGAATATGGTTATTATGCGATTTGTAATGATTCTTATAATCGATGGGATAGTATTGAGTCAAATGATTACTTTAAAGGCAATAGATTTGTTACAGTAAAAGATGGCCAATACCTTCAAATAAAGGATAGCAAAATAGAAAGAATAAATTAACCTTGTTAAATTTGATCTGTTAATTAATCAATGAAAATAACAAATTCATATAGAATGGAAAGATTTAGAATTTACATGGATTAGTTGAAAATATAAAATTCACTAAAGTTATTAGCATAAAAATAAATTAGAAACTTTTAATAATTTGATTTTTTGTTAGAAAAAATATAAGATTATTTTTCTAAACTTATTTCTTAAGATTATGTAAGTACTGAAATAAATATTGTGCATTGAATTTTATTTGATGTATAACTTAACTCTAGTAAAAAAAGGAGAATTTTATGAAAACTTTGATCATTTTAAGCACAGTTATAAGCTGTATGGGCGGACAAGTTTTGCCTGCTATACCACTTCGTCAAGAAGCGCCACCAGTTGTTTCCAGTGTAGCTAGTATTGACAGTCATATTGTTGTAAAAAATGGAAAAGCATATTATATGGAAAATGGTAAAGTATTAATGGGACTATTTTCAAGAAATAATAAAACTTATTATGCACCAGAATGGGATAAAGGGGCATTAAAAACAGGGTTACAATTAGTAAACGGAAAGAAATATTATTTTGATGAAGTTACTTATGCACAAAGAACTGGAATTGTGGAAGTCTCTTATGGAAGTAATACACAAAAACATTATTTCTTATCAAATGGTGGGATAGCAATGGGCCTTTATACTGATAATAAGGGGGATACGTACTATTTTGCAGGAACTAATGGAGTTCTAGTATATGGACTTCAAAATATCAATGGTAAAAAATATTATTTTGATGAAAAGACTGGGAAGCAAAAAGTAGGGCTTGTGACAATTGATTATGGAAATGGAAAACAAACACATTACTTTTTGAAAGATGGTGGTGTAGCAACGGGACTTTATACTGATAATAAAGGCGATACATACTACTTTGCTGGAAATAATGGAATCATGGCGTACGGACTCCAAAATATTAATGGAAAAAAATATTATTTTGATGAGAAGACAGGGAAACAAAAAATAGGGTTTGTGACAATTAATTATGAAAAAGGTGAACAAACACATTATTTTTTGAAGAATGGCGGTATTAAACAAAATGGATTTGAGGTCATTGATGGAAAGAAATATTATTTTGCAAAAGATAGCGGTATTATGTATAAAGATATCAAAATAATTAATGATAAAAAATATTATTTTCATCCCAAAACTGGTGAATTATTAAATGGAATTTATCGTGCAAATAATGGTTTTACCTATTATTTTGATGAAAATACTGCAAGTGGCGTAAGAACTGGGCTTCAAACATATCAAGGTGATACTTATCTGTTTCATAAAGAATCAGGAATTATGCTGACTGGTCTTTTTTCGGTAGGAAAAGATCTTTATTGCTTTGATGAGACTAGTGGAAAGGCATTAAAAAACACAAGTTATAATTTGTATCATGTAATTATTCAATTTAATAATAAAGGTATTATGATGAATCATTATATTGATGATGATTATAAAGATGATGTACGACCCAATATTATTAATAAAGCATTGGATAAAATAGGTGTACGTTATACAACTGATCCAGATGGTTATGTATGCAGTTCCTTTGTCACTTTTGCTTATGAAAATCTAGATATTGATTTATGGGATTATCGTGCTGAATCTTTTGAGCAAGCAATGTTTGTAAAAAATAATAACAAAGAAATTACAAGGGAACAATTAAAGCCAGGCGATTTGATTTTCTGGTCAAAGCCAAATTGTGGTGACCCAGAATGCGATCACACTGATCAAGTTCATCATATTGCAATTTATTTAGGAAATAATAAAGTTATTGAAGCGAATGAAACTTTCGGTCTTGTCGATGTTCAAAACATTACTTCTGATGATAACTATGTTTTATATTCTTATGGAAATATCATTCCTCAAGAATTAGAATCATTAGAAGCACCCGAAAAATTAGAAGTTACTCCAGGAACTAATGATAAATTGAATATAACATGGGAAAGTAATGAGCTCGCTGATGGTTATATATTATATCGTAAAGATCCTAACGAAACAATATATAAACAGATTGCTAAGATTACTGGGAATATGAACACTTCTTACGCAGATACTGCAACAAAACGCAGTCTCTATTCTTATAAAATTGCATCTTATAAAAATGTAAAAGGTAAAGAAAAAGTCAGTGAAATGTCTATGGCAGTTGATGGAATGAGGCTGTTAGATGCTGCAAATAACTTGAACGCAGTACCAGCAGGAAAGAACAAAGTAAAGATTAGCTGGGATAAAGTAGAAGATGCCGAAGGTTATATTGTATATCGCCGAATTGGTAATGGTAACTTTGAATATCGTTATATGGTAAAAGGAACAGAATATACAGATACAACAGCGTCGAACAATGAATATAATTTTTACCGTGTTTATCCTTATATTACTGAAAATGGAAAACGTCAATTGGGAGTAGCAGGTAATTATGTTTATCAAAAAGGCGGTTTAGCTGCTGCAAATAACTTGAACGCAGTACCAGCAGGAAAGAATAAGGTAAAAATTAGCTGGGACAAAGTAGAAGATGCCGAAGGCTATATTGTATATCGTCGAATTGGTAATGGTAACTTTGAATATCGTTATATGGTAAAAGGAACAGAATATACAGATACAACAGCGTCGAACAATGAACATAATTTTTACCGTGTTTATCCTTATATTACTGAAAATGGGAAACGTCAATTGGGAGTAGCAGGTAATTATGTTTATCAAAAGGGAGGCTTAGCTGCTGTAAATAACTTGAACGCAGTACCAGCAGGAAAGAACAAAGTAAAGATTAGCTGGGATAAAGTAGAAGATGCCGAAGGTTATATTGTATATCGCCGAATTGGTAATGGTAACTTTGAATATCGTTATATGATAAAAGGAACAGAATATACAGATACAACAGCGTCGAATAATGAATATAATTTTTACCGTGTTTATCCTTATATTACTGAAAAAGGGAATCGTATTTTAGGTCCAAGTAATATGTATAAATATGCGAAAGGCAATTAATAAAATAGAACTATGAAAGAAAGAAGTAGAGTGAAGAAAACTTTAAAATTTATACTCTGTATAGCTTTATTACTTTTGCAAAATGATTTTAATGTTTTGGCAGAAGTAAATGAAACAGAAACTGAAATTGTTGATGAAAATAGTTATCAAAAAATTAATCTTAATGAAATAGACAAAATGAAAAATGCTGCTATGGGACAAAATCAAGAAATGACAAGCAGAGATTTTCGTGATGTTGGTCCATATTGGGTTAATGAGAATGGTATTAAAAGTTTTTATGATGCAAACAATGTGCTTTTTGAGAGAAAAGGAACAAAGAAAATTATTGATGTTTCCGAACACAACGGAAAGATAGATTGGAAAAAAGTAAAATCCTCTGATGTTGATGGTGTGATTATTCGTGTTGGATATGGACATCTAATGGAAGATAAATATTTTCAATACAATGTTAGTGAGTGCAATCGTTTGGGAATTCCTTATGATATTTATCTTTATAGTTAAGCATATGATGCGAATTTTGCTTATGAAGAAGCAAATGGAACTGATGAGATGTTGAAGTAGGTAAACTTAACATATCCTGTTTATTGTGGTATAGAAAATTTTACCCCTTCGTCTTATCATGGAATTATGCGCTATCCACCTAAATATGTATCAGGAATATGAAAAGGTTTTATCACATATCTGAGCTGTATAAAAGAGTTAGGTTATGGTGATAATACGCATGTGTATAGTTATCGTTCTTTTCTTCAAAGTAAATTGGATACTAAATAATACTTTCTCATGTTTCTTGGGTTGCTGCTTATACTCTACCTTAACTTTTACTTAATCCCATTATAAAGGCGATTATGGATGGAAATATACCTCAATTATCAGAGTGAGTACAACTTTTATAAGGTATATATTTACAAAATTATAAATGGTAAAAGGCAATTAAGTGTATCGGATTAATATGTTTATGCGAAGCCTAGACCTAAAACAGTGAAAAAGTTTAAAGCTGAGATATAAATGCAGAAGCTGATGGTTATATATTACAGGCAAGCACCAGGTGAATTGTGTATGAATTATCGCTATATGGTAAAAGGGAATAATTCATCTATGATGCACAGATCACTAAATCGGAATATTATTTCTAACGTGTATATGCCTATAAGATGATTGATGGAAATGAGTTATAAGTTCTAGTAATACCTATGTGTATGCAAAAAATAAATTAAATATAGATAATTGGAGAATATAAAGCCTATTAATTACCTGTTTATAAGACTGATTAGGAAAATATGTAAAGTAAATGAGTATTCCGTGACGAGAAGTTTATACAAAAAGCTGAAAAAAGATTAATAGAAACAGTGATGAGGTCCAGTAAATCCGTTAAAAAGCCTATGCAAATATGAATATAAAAGGGGCTGTAACGAATAGTCATTAAATTGGGCTACAGAACGTTACAGCTCTTTTTTCGTGTGTTTACAGTGGTATTCATAATGTATATCCATAGTCCTGTTTCAGATTCGCAAACACACCTTCTGCCTAGATGCTTCTCTGCATCATAATTTTCTTTCCTTCCTCGCTTTCGAGATTCTTGCGCACCTCTTTATGATATTTTTCCATATCCCGGCTTCTGTTCAGTGTCCTGCCTTTCCTTGCTTTTGTGCATCTCGATCTCAAAGGGCAGTCTCCGCAATGCTCATTCACATATTTCTGATTTGTCTTTGGATACATACTTCTATGATCCAGCGTTGATGATACCAGCGTAAAAGCATGCCCAGCTGGACATATGATCTCACCGTTCTCATTCTCTTTCATTTGAAAGCTTTTGAACTGATTCTTTTTCGTTTTCTTCTCTTTTTCTTTCTCATATCCAGGATATTTCAAATACTGCTCAATGTGGTGGATACTGTTATAACCGTAATTATTATATCAGCCATATCCAGCATCTGCACTGATATAGATATGCCGGATATATTCGCTGCTTACTCCCATCTGCACATTATATCCCGGTTTGAATACACCGGTATTGTTATAATAATCATATTTCATATGCATGAATGTTGCATCTGGATTTGTCTTAGAGAAACTGTTGCGTTCTGCAAGTATATCTATATGAAGCGTATATTTATACATCTTTAGCCCATATTCCTTTAATTCATCATAGTATCTCTGGACTTTATGCTTTCTTTTCCCCTTACCATGTTTGAACTCTATCCCATGTCCATTCATGCATCGTTCGATCCAGTCACAGACATCCATCAGATAATCAAGTCTGATTTCATGATAGACTGAAAAAAATCATTGATAATTCAAGGTCATTTTTAATATTACGGTTTAGACTCTTAATGCATTTCATTGTCTTTTCCCAGCATCTGGCTCTATATTTCGTTATGGCCTTCTTCCACACAAAGGTCATTTTGTTTGCGTTCGCTTCAAATTTAGTGCCATCAAGATACAGTACATATGTATCTACAGTATCCTGCTGTTCAATGTAATTGTTGATCTCAGTGAATATCTTATCTATCGGCATTTTCAGATCATCATGGATGAAGCAGTGGAAAGCCTGATGGCAAGGTCTGTAATTATTCATAAGAGATATGAAACGGATATCAGTACGGCACAGTTTCTCAAGTTTTCTAGTGGAAGCGTAACCGAACAAGCCCATGCGAGGATAACCGTAATTCATATAGATGCCATTATAGCCATGAGTATTTCTGTTAGTGAAATCAATATGCTTATTTAAATTTATACCTCCTGTGATTTCAAGAACAGTGCGTGAAATATCATCATGTGCTATGTCATTTTTGGAAAGAAAATTGAATTTAATGGCAGGATCGCTTGATATGTGCTATAATTTTTCTTAGGTAATATATTTAATACAAGCAATTAATTTTACCAAATAATAAGCACTTTTTCCAGTATCTGGATGATTGCTTTTCGATTTCTATGTCTGCTTGCTCGTTACAGCCCCTATGATTTTGGACATGTGCTGATTTTAAACCGCTTGCAAATTATTCCTGCTTTTTTCTTCAAACAATTTGACAAAAAAGAGGTAAATATTTTAACGTTTTTTAAAGAAGTATTGATTTCAATCATTTTTAATTAGAATTTTTTCCCCTTAAATCATACGGCAAACAATAAATAGGGGAGGCTTCGCCTATCAAACTTATTTTCAGGTTTGCCTTTATAACATCTATGACCAATTTTCGTGATGAAAGTAACATAGCAATGATCCATCCTTCAGCATCCTTTTTCAACCTTGGTAATTGTCTATTATCCAAGAATGTATGAAACTTGTGTAATATTAAGGAAATGTAATACAAATCGTATGGTCAAATAGTTGAAAAACCTTTATAATAGAACTGTTGATTAAAAGAGGAGGCTGTTTATGGCAAAGAGAATACATAAGACAAAGAAAACGCCTTTATTTAAAAATGTAGGTTTTTATTTTGTCCTTCTTTATGCATTACTAACTTTAGGTATGATTGTTCAGGTATTCACGGTAAATGTGATCCCTATGAAATATGCAATGATTGTATGTGTCATATTATTATTACTGCTTTTAGGAATGTATTATCTCCAGTTTGGGAAAAAAGTAAATAAAGTAAATAAGGTATTGGGAAAAATATTGATTGTTATATTAGCGGTGTTCTTAGGCGTTGGCAACTGGTATTTATTTAAAACAGGATCAGCATTCTCCAGAATGACTGGGGATGATACGCAGACATCTATTGTATCTGTAGTAGTGATGAAAGAGAATAAAGCTGAAAGTATTGAAGATTTAAAAAATAGTAAATTTGGCTTAACAAAAACAGGAACTCAGGATATCATGAAAAAGGGACTTGCGGACATAAAGAAAGACGCAGGACAGGATATATCAACGGTTGATTATAAATCTTATAAGACTATTGCTGATGATCTATATGATGGGAAAATTGACGCTATTATTATGGATGAAGCCACAAGAAGCTTGTTTGAGGATAATCATTCTAAGTTTGACTCAGAAACAAGGATAGTAAAAAGCTACAAATATAAGACTACAACTAAAGATATTAGTAAAAATGTAAATGTGACTTCTGAACCATTTAACATTTACATAACAGGTATTGATACTTATGGAACAATATCTACAGTATCCAGATCTGATGTTAATATGATTGCGACAGTGAATCCTAAAACACATCAGATTCTGTTAACTAGCATTCCTCGTGACTATTATGTGCCTCAGCCATGTCAGGGAGGTCAGACAGATAAACTGACACACACTGGTATTTTTGGAGTAGACTGCACTGTAGAAACAGTGGAAAATTATTTTGGTATCGATATTAACTATTATGTACGTGTAAATTTCTCAAGCGTAGAGAATATTGTTAATGCTTTAGGTGGTATCACGGTTAATAATCCAGTTGCATTTACAGCAAGTGATGGAACTTATTCTTATGAAGCAGGAGAAGTTTATATGGATGGTGCAAAAGCATTACGCTTTGCCCGCGAACGTTATAATTTAGGGGGCGGTGACCGCGATCGTGGTAAGAATCAGATGAGAGTTATTACCGGAATCATAAACAAAGCAATTTCACCATCAATTATTACAAATTATACGAGTATTTTGGATGCAGTCAGTGGTAGCTTCCAGACAAATATGAGTAACAGCGAAATGACATCTTTGATTAAAATGCAGATAAACGATATGAGTGGCTGGGATATTGAACAAATTTCCGTTAATGGAACCGGTAATGGCAGTGCATGGTCACCGGCAAACGGATTTAATTCCTGGGTGATGGAACCAAATGTCAATACAGTGAAACGTGCTGTTGAAGTTATAAAGAAAGTTGAGAACGGAGAAGATGTAAAAGCTCTTGCTCAACAGGTTATGGAAGAAAACACAGCCGATGAATAATATTTAAATAAAAAGTCAGGTTATTTTGCAGATTTTATTGCATTATAGACTGACTTTTTTTGCATACGGATACTTATATTCTAAATTTTTAAATATGATTTATTTTACGTGCTCTATAATTGCATGGATAAAGACGGTATACGTAATCGATTAGGATTAGATTCAGTATATTGGCTTTATAGCATCGAAAATATTATTGTAAAGCGTAATGACATATACAGAAGATTTCTAAAGGTATAATCGATTTTTCAATGAACAAATGATTTAATGCAAATGAAATTTAATTTTCATGGACAGGAATTTACAATTAAACGATTTGAATACGTTTCAGAATATCAAAATCAAAATTTGCTAGGTTTTGTATATGAAATAGAGCTATCTGACGCATCTACAGATTTATCTTTAATTAGCTATATTGTTGACGGAGAAGAGTATGTTGTGAATGGTCATATAGTTTCGAATATCAAGTTAAACTATGATCGTCAGCAATTGAATTTATTAAATGATTATACTTCACACTTAACTGTAAATACTCTACCCTTAATAAAGGATAAATTTTGGGTCTGTTCTTGCGGGTTTTGTAATGCAGCAAAATCAGATGTCTGTGAATCGTGCGGTTCTGAAAAACAGAATTTGATTGAATTGATGAATGAAGACTTAAGAGAAAGGGCTTATAAGCAGCCAGATAAATTTTTAAGAATGGATGAGCAACAGACGCTTGACAATATTCTTGAAAATTTTGCAATAAAAATGGAAGATACTTACGGTTTAGTAAAAGCAAATTACTATCATGTCTGGATAAGGCCTCGTTAAAAATAAAGTATGAAGAGCTGATAACTAACAAAATTAAGAAATTTCTAGAAGATGAAAAACTTACCTTATCTGTTGATTTAAGCTTTGAAGAAAATATAAGACAGTATTGTGAGAAGATAACCGGTGCGCTGATAACAACAGAAATGGTCACGCAGCTAGGAAATCTGAAAGAACGTGAAGTAGAGTACCGACAGCTATGAAAGTCCCAGATGCGTGTAAATCAACAGAGGAGAAAGAAGCTGGCTATCATGGTTGGATCAGGAGCTCTAATTCTGATTGCACTTCTTATCAATACAGTGATGCAGCAAACGTCACATGACAATGAAAATATTTCTGACACTGTTTCTGCTAAAATAGAGCAGAAAACTGAAAAAGAGACAGTAAAGACTGAAAATCACAATCTACCCCAAATCGAGGCTGGTGTATACAGTACGATAGCTTTAAAAAAAGATGGTACTGTGTTATCTACAACAATTCACAAATCTGAAGATAATCGTGGACAAAATAATGTGAAGAACTGGGAGAATATAATACAAGTATCTTCTAATGAATATCATACTGTAGGTTTGAAAGATGACGGTTCTGTTATTTCAACGTCAATAAATACTTCTAATGATACAGGACAAGAAGAAGTAGATAGATGGACTGATATTGTTCAGGTATCAGCAGGGATGTGGCGTACCGTTGGGTTACGCAAAGACGGTACAGTAATTTCTACATTCATTGATGACATGTATGATTTTGGGCAAGGAGATGTAGATGCTTGGACAGATATCATTCAGGTTTGTGCAGCATGGGATCATACCATAGGATTGAAAACGGATGGAACAGTTGTATCTACAAAAATCAATAATGAAAAATATGATTTTGGTGAAACGGATGTGACTGATTGGACCAGTATAGTACAAATAGCGTCAGGATCGAACCATACATTGGGAATAAGAAATGACGGAACTGTTGTTTCGATAGGATATGAAAAAGATGGATGTTGTTCTGTTTCAGGTTGGCGTGATATTATTGCAATATCAGCGGTAGATTTCATAGTATAGGACTCCGTAAAGATGGAACTGTGATATCTATAGAAATTCTTGATAAAAAAGAAAATTTTGGACAAACTGAAATAGCTGATTGGAACAATGTTGTGCAGATTTCTGCTGGGTGGCTTCGCACTGTGGCTTTAACACAAGATGGACATATTTTATATACAGAAATTAATAAAAATTAGATAATAAAAATCAAGCCTAAATTTCAGAAAATATCACTTCATTATCAGTAGATCACTTGTCTACGACAAAAAGATGGAATCTTCCATTTTTCTGAGAAATATTTATAATATAAATAGGCTATCTTTGAAAGATAGTGTTGTTCTTGCACATACCGTAAATGATTTTAGCTAGTTTAGCGGTACATGCAACCTTGGCGGCTTTTGAATTTAACGG
>ERZ505997.337-NODE-337-length-10410-cov-7.86461_pt1 | contig 10410 bp, 8 predicted proteins | sample MGYA00513580_ERZ505997 | MGnify/ENA metagenome assembly ERZ505997
CGGCGTTTCTATGGTCGAGTAATCGGCATCCATAGAAACGTCGCTTTTTTGTCTTGCTATGTCTAGTAGTGATCAAGTGATCTCTATTAATTATGATTGATGATTCACAAAAAAATATCCTTCTAAATAGCTTTATGACAACGGTTGATTAACGGAAAAAGCGCTATTCGTGAAAAAAAGAGTAACGAGACCTCTTGGAAAGAATCCTGCTGTGTGATACTATGAATGAGTTGAAAAAAGGAGGAGTATTATGGTTGAGATTATCGCCACGGTGGAATCGATCGAGCAAGCACAGCAGCTCATCCCTTATGTTGATACATTGTTTTTTGGAGAAGAGACATTCGGGCTGCGCCTACCGGCCTCTTTTTCTCGTGAAGAGCAAATCAGACAGATCGACATGGCCCACGAAGCTGGAAAGAAAGTGACGATCGCAGTCAATGGCATCATGCATCCAGAAAAAATGAAGCGGATTCCAGAATACCTAGCATTTCTGAAGACCAATCAAGCCGATCAAATCGCTCTCGGAGATCCTGGGATTATTTACCGCATGAAGCAAAATCCAGAATGTGCCTTGCCATTTATCTATGCAGGGGAAACCTTAGTAACGAGCGCTCGTCAAATCAATTTTTGGGGACAAAAAGGAGCAAAGGCGGCCGTTGTAGCGCGAGAAGTTCCTTTCGAGGAAATGAAAATCATGGCACCGCAACTAAATATTCCTGTGGAAGTATTGGTTTATGGTGCGACCTGCATTCACCAATCGAAGCGTCCGCTTTTACAAAATTATTATAACTATACCCAACAATCGGAAGAAAAGAACCACGACCGTGGGTTGTTTTTATCTGAACCGAAAAAAGAAGAAACTCACTATTCCATTTATGAAGATAGCCACGGTACGCACATTTTTGCCAATAACGACATTAATTTGATGCTGCAGCTGGCGGAATTAGCCGCAACAGGCTTTCAAACCTGGAAGCTGGACGGAATCTATACACGAGGGGCTGCCTTTGTGGCAATTGCTAAGCTTTTTGCCCAAGCCAAGAGCCTTGTGGAAAGTGGGAAGTGGCAAGCAGAGCAAGCAGCTGTGCTCAGTGAACAAGTTGCCCAACTTCATCCGGCAGAACGTGGGTTAGACACTGGATTTTATGCCATCGATCCTGACGATATCAAGTAAGGAGCAAGAACAAATGACCGTTAAACAAGCATTGAAACGACCAGAAGTGTTAGCACCAGCTGGTACGTTAGAAAAATTAAAAACAGCGATCCACTATGGCGCTGACGCTGTCTATATCGGCGGCAATGCCTATGGTCTACGGAGTCGCGCGGGTAACTTTACCTATGAAGAAATGGCGGAAGGGGTGGCTTTTGCCAAAGCCCACAACGCAAAAGTCTATGTAGCAGCCAATATGGTGACCCACGAGGGCAATCAAGAAGGTGCAGGGGAATTCTTTCGGGAATTGCGAGATGTCGGTATTTCGGCAGTGATCGTTTCTGATCCCGCTTTGATCCAGATCTGCGCAACAGAAGCGCCGGGTCTACCGATCCATTTGTCCACCCAAGCTAGTGCCACGAACTATGAAACATTGGAATTTTGGCGGGAAGAAGGCCTAGAACGGGTCGTTCTCGCCCGAGAAGTGTCCATGGAGGAAGTCGCTGAGATCCGCAAAAATACTAGCGTGGAGATCGAAGCCTTTATTCATGGCGCCATGTGTATTTCGTATTCTGGCCGTTGTACTTTGTCCAATCATATGTCGATGCGAGACGCCAATCGCGGCGGCTGTTCGCAATCTTGCCGCTGGAAATATGATTTGTTTGACATGCCGTTTGCAACGGAACGAAACAGTTTGACTAAAAACGGGACAGTGGAAGAAGAGTTTTCCATGAGTGCTGTGGATATGTCGATGATCGAACATATCCCTGATTTGATTGAAAACGGCGTGGATAGTTTCAAAATCGAAGGCCGCATGAAATCGATCCACTATGTTTCAACCGTGGCGAACGTTTATAAAGCAGCCGTGGACAGTTACATGGCCGATCCAGAGAACTATGTCTGCAAACAAGAATGGATCGATGAACTGTGGAAAGTTGCGCAGCGCGAGCTTGCCTCAGGCTTTTACTACGATACCCCGAGTGAAAATGAGCAGTTGTTCGGTCCGCGTCGGAAAATTCCGCAATACAAATTTATTGGGGAAGTCATGGCGTATGATCCGGCAACGAAAACAGCTACGATTCGGCAACGGAACCACTTTTCCGTCGGCGATGAAATCGAATTTTACGGTCCCGGATTCCATCACTTTCACCAAACCGTCGAAGTCATGTATAATGAAGACGGTGAATCCATCGATCGTGCACCAAATCCTATGATGCTGCTGACGATGCCGGTCAAAGAACCGGTGGAAGTCGGAGACATGATTCGGAAGAAAAAATAAGGTCGAGAGTTTCTCTCGGCTTTTTTTGTTGAATCAATCCAGCCAAAAAGGATCGATGAGAACATAGACAATCTTAAGGAGGAAACAACAAATATGGAAACATACGACTACATAGTAATTGGTGGCGGCAGCGGCGGAATCGCCTCAGCCAATCGGGCAGGGATGCACGGCGCCAAAGTATTATTGATCGAAGGCAATGAATTAGGCGGCACCTGTGTCAATGTCGGTTGTGTACCGAAAAAAGTCATGTGGCAAGCTAGTGAGATGTTAGAAATGATCAAGCGGGACGCAACTAGCTACGGCATTTATCCACATGTGGATAAATTTAATTTTACTGAACTTGTGGATAACCGTGAAAAATACATTGATTTTTTACACACAGCCTATCAAAAAGGCTTAGACAGTAACAATATAGAAGTTATCCACGGTTATGCACAGTTTGTGGATAACCACACGGTTACCGTCAATGGGGAAAACTACCATGCAGCAAACATTTTGATTGCCACCGGTGGAAAACCTAGCGCGATGAATATTCCCGGCGGTGAGTACGCCATTGACTCGAATGGTTTTTTTGCGTTGCGAGAAGCACCAAAGCGTATGGTCGTCTTAGGGGCAGGCTACATCGCAGCCGAAATCAGCGGTGTCAGCCAACAGCTGGGCAGCCAAGTGGCTTGGGCGTACCGCAAAGAGCGGCCATTACGAACCTTTGACAAGATGCTTGCGGATAATCTCGTGGAGATGTACCAAGAATCAGGAATCGAAACTTATGCAGGCTACGTGGCCTCTCGTATCATTAAAGAAGGTGACGAGTATATCGTTCACTTTGAAAATGGCGAAACCTTGACCGGCGATTGCGTCCTTTTTGCTGGTGGTCGTGTGCCGAATACGGACAAGTTAGGCCTAGAAAACACCGATGTCCAATTGGATGAAAAAGGGTTTATCATTGTGGACAAATATCAAAATACCACAGCTGACTCGATTTTTGCGGTGGGCGATGTCATCGGAAAATTGGATTTAACCCCGGTTGCGATCGCCGCCGGTCGTCGCTTGTCTGAACGCTTGTTCAACGGTCAAAGCGATGCGTACTTGGATTATAATTTAGTACCGACGGTCATCTTTACGCATCCACCGATTGCCACGATTGGTTTATCCGAAGAAGCAGCCTTGGAAAAATACGGCCAAGAGCAGATAAAGGTGTATCGTTCGCGCTTTACACCGATGTACTTTGCTTTAAATGAGTATCGCCAAAAATGTGAGATGAAATTGGTGTGCTTAGGAAAAGAAGAAAAAATCATCGGTCTGCACGGCATCGGGATCGGTGTCGATGAAATGCTGCAAGGCTTCGCTGTAGCCATCAAAATGGGTGCTACAAAAGCAGACTTTGATCAAACCGTTGCCATTCATCCGACGGGGTCAGAAGAATTTGTGACGATGCGTTAAAAGAAAAAAAGCCTCAACGGACAGATGAATTGTCCGTTGAGGCTTTTTTCGTATAAACTTCTAGCTATCAACTAAAAAGTCCCCAAAAGTAGATCAGAAATCTACCCTTGGGGGCTTATTTCAGGATGATTCCAGCTGCAAGGCTTTTGCTAGATCCTTGATCAGTTCTGACGCCCAAGGATCTGAGCAGTGATCTGATAAAGATATGTTTTGGTTTCATCTTTGGTCTCAGGCAATTTCTGGATCGCCTGCAAAGCTTTTTTCGTGTAGTCGGCAGCGAGTTTCTTGGCTTCGTCAATCCCGGCGCTTTCTTGGACGATCCGATAGACTTCATGGGTATCCGCCTCAGTCATGGCGGCTTGTTTTTCCAGCAGTGGCAACAGTTGTTGGCGGTCATTTTTCAGTGCCATCAACAGCGGCAAAGAATAGACGCCTTGCCGAACATCTTCCAATACTGGTTTTCCTAAGGCAGTCGCGTCTTGGCTGTAATCCAAGACATCATCCATGATTTGAAAGGCAAGGCCAATGGCTTCGCCAATCTCACGGGCTTGATTGGCAAAGCGCAAAGAAGTGCCGCTTTCATAAGCCCCGATGAAGCAGCTTAAAGCAAACAACTCAGCGGTTTTGCCGCGAATGTTTTCTAAGTAATCCTCGACAGTGACGGACAAATCGTATCGTTTGCTCATTTGCCCTAATTCGCCGGCCAGGATTTTTTCCATACTACGGGAATTCATCTGCAAGCTTTTCATGGAGCTGGCATAATCCGCCATCAATTTAAAGCAGCAGACGAAGAGGTAATCACCAGCATAGACAGCGACATCGTTGCCAAATTCGGAACGAATGGTCGGCAGCTTGCGGCGGATGTCCGCATGATCAACGATATCGTCGTGGATCAGCGAAGCAGTGTGGAGCATCTCGATCGAGGCCGCCAATGCGACGGCTTTTTCGCGATCTTTGTCGCTGCCATAAGCAGAAAAGAGCAGCTGATAAGCAGGACGCAGCAGTTTTCCACCTGAATGGATCATGGCCAGGATCGCTTGTTCGACCTCTTTGTTTTTTAGTTTTAATGATTTTTCCATCAATTGCAAGGAGGCAGATAAGTCAGCTTGCAGTGCTGGATACTCTTGCCACATGGAATGAAGTTTCATAATTAACTCCTTTATTCTGAATCCGAGCGCCATTTGACTTTGGTCTGGCGTTCATAATCAATTTGAAAACGGCGCAGTGTTTCGACACGGCGCAGCAAGTAGTTGGCGGCGATCCCGATAGCGATCCCGGACAAGATCCCAAAGAAAGACAGGACCGGCAAGTAGAGCATCACGCTCCAGGATTGAGCGATCCATGAGGCGGTGATCAACTGTCCGACGTTGTGCAAGAAACCGCCGGCCGCACTAATGCCGATGATACTGACACGCTTAGGCCCCAACTGTTTCACCAAAGACATCCCAAAGTAGCTCAGTAAGGAACCGCTCATACTATATAAGAAGGTCGAAACCGTTCCTCCTAGTAACGTCGTTAAGATCAGTCTTAGCCAAATCAAGAGAAAGCTGTCTTTTTTCGGCATGGTGAACAAAGCAATAATGGTAATTAAATTTGCCAAACCTAGTTTCGCACCAGGCGCAAAGGCAAATGGATAAGGGATCATATTTTCAACTAAACCAATCACGACCCCTTGGGCGACCAGCAGTGAGATGAAAATTATTCGTTGTAATCGACTCATAAGCAAACGATCAATAGATTAGATCGTCGGTCTCACTCCCATCTGCGGCTTGGATTTCGATCACCAATTTATGAGGCAGACAGACGATGGTTTCCCCATTTTTACTGGCCCAGCCACGGCGGACACAAATCTGGTCGCCGCAATCGGCTTCCTTGATTCGGATCCGATCCCCTTCGATCTCCAGTAAATTGGTATCGCCATCTTCATCTTCATAAAGATAGGTGTACGTTTTTTGACCTTCAACTAAGTCAAAACGCTTGATTTCTGTCCCATCGACCCGCAAGACGGCTTCTTTGTCCGCTGTTTGCGTCTGGCCAAAAATAAAAATCGGTAAAAAAGAGCTGAGGATCAAAACAAGTATGATGACGCCATCCCATGGTTTTAAATGGGCATCGCGGATAAATTCTTTTAGTTTCATCAAAAAAGACTCCTGTTCTTTCATGTGATGTGTCTCATTCTAGCATAAGAAGACAAGATTCTACTAGCTGAATCCTCAATAATCCACCGATTTCTGTGCAAGGACGATCAAGAAAAAGTTCTGTACTTGGAAAGAGACCAAGACACTGATTGAAAATCAGAATGTCTTAGTCTCATGAAGTCGTACAGGTATTCTATTTTGCTGGCTTATTTATTGCCGTATAAGGAGCGAGGGGTACCGTACCACCATTTTCCAAGGGTACGTTGCAACCATGGGATTACCCAACGGTCTAAACCGACTGCGCGTCCTGAACCGTTCATCAAGGCAAATGCAACTGGAATGAACCAGATGTTTACCCAGTAGAACATACCAGACATACAGAAAGTCAACACCAAAACGATAGTCGTTGCGTTTACTAACCAAGTGAAGAGACCAGCCATCAATGCAAGAGCTAAAGCAATTTCAAAGAAGACCATGAATTTTTGGAAGAACATGGCAACGTCGTTGTTTGGCATAATAAATTGCATAACTTTTGTGAACCAGTCAGGTGATTTTTCAATCACGATCATTGGTTGTTCACCGTAAGCATAGCTCAAACCGAAGTGTGCGGCTTGTGTCGCTGCATCGGCTGCTTCACCGGCACCACTAGCGGCACTTGCTGCATCGGCTGCTTCACTAGCACCACTTGCTGCATCAGCGACTGTTTGATATTCCCAAGTCCAAGGGAAAACGCTGTTGCCTTGGAACCAAGAACCTTCACCGAACCATGTACCAGGTTTGAAGACTTCCCCATTCGTACCCAAAATTTTCTTGAAGGCTTCAACGAACCAGACAAGACCATAGAAAATACGAAGCGGAACACTCCACAAGACGTTTCCGTAACGAGACGTATGACCACGAGCGACTGTCCGGTCATCTTTGATGTGGAAGATTTCATGCATCAAGTATTGGAACATGTAGTAACCAGAACGAATATCAAAGAAGTATTTCAAGTTAACGATATGTTTCATAATGATCGCTAAGAAACCGCTCAGGTGAATCTTATTGAATAAGTTCGCCACGCCCCATTTGGCACCGATGGAAACCATAAATCCTTGGTAGTTTCCTTTGAATTTATGTTTTTCGCCGCCTTTGATTGCTGAAACGATATTCGTTGCTGCAGTGTGACCAGTTTGTTCAGCTGCTTGCACGATTTGTGGTGTTGGTGTGTTCGGGAATTCTTCGAAGTAAACCAAGTCACCAATAATATAGATGTTTTTGTCTTCGTAGCCTTTTGCTTCCATGTACTCATTGGCAACTAGACGGAACCCACGAGCAGTTTCTAAACCGAAATCAGCAGCATCGCTAGTTCCTTTGACACCGGCAGTCCAGATCAATGTGTGGGTTGGGATCGTTGAACCATCTTTTAGTTTGATGTGGTCAGGTGCCACTTCAACGATTGGTGCATTCAAGACAAGATCAACATTGTTTTTCTTCAAGTAACGCTCTGCTTTGGCTGCATCGTTACGATCAAGCATGTTTAAGATCGTTGGCATTGCTTCAACGACTTTCAAGCTGATTTCACTTGGGTCCAATTTATAATCGGAAGCTAAACGATCTTTCCAATCGATCAGTTCACCGATCATTTCGATCCCGGTAAATCCAGAACCACAAACGACAAAGGTCAACATTGCTTTGCGTAATGCTGCATCTGGTTCGATCGCTGCTTTTGCGACAGTTTTTTCAATGTGTTCGCGAATGCGGACAGCATCGTCAAATGACCATAAAGTAAAGCCGTTTTCTTTAACGCCAGGTGTACCGAAGTCATTCGGTTCGCCACCCATCCCTAAGATCAAGTAGTCAAATGAATAGCTACCTAATTTTGTTTGGACAGTTTTATTTTCTTTATCGATCCCAGTTACTGTATCGGTTACTAAACGAACATTTTTCTTGCGTGAGAACAAGCGCTGCAAGTCATATTGAATTGCGGTAGGTTCTACACGTCCTCCAGCGACTTCATGCAGTTCAGTCATCATCGTATGATAAGAGTGACGGTCGATCAATGTTATCTCAACATCATTGTCTTTTTTCAATTTCTTTGCCATGTACTTCGTAGCAGAAACGCCTGCATAACCGGCACCGACAACGACAATGTTTTTCTTTGCCATTGCAAATCTCTCCTTAATAAAAATAATCTATGATAATAATTACACAATCGTTCCTATTATATAGACAAATGGTTCATTTGTCTAACGATTCTGATGAAAAAAACGCATATTTCCTGAAATTCGTGAAAACTTGCGAAAATCAAAAAATAAGTCATTTTTTCGAGAAAAAGCGGAAAGGAAGCGGTTGACATATCGTAAATTTACTTTACAATGTTAGATGTATCACAAACTTTTTTGTGGGGAAAATAAACAAGTAAAAGGTGGATAATTATGAAAGCAAAGAAATTGATTGTAGGTATGGCGGTATTTTCATTCGCAGCATTATTGTTAGGGGGATGCGGAGCAGACGACAACAATACAGGTTCTTCGTCAACTAGTGAAAGTACATCACAAACTTCTGCAAGCGATTCTGCAACTACAGAAAGCTCAGAAGCAACCGTCGTTGCAGGCGAGCCAATGCAAGATGGTACGTATCGTTTAGAAGAAAAGAACTATAAAAACGACTACCGTGTCACATTTGAGATCACAGTCAAAGACGGCAAAATCGTTGAATCAAAATATGACAACGTCAATGCGGATGGCGAATCAAAAACAGAAAACACGGAATACAATGAAACGATGAAAGAAAAAGCAGGTATCAGCCCAGAAGAGTTTATTCCTAAATTCAATGAAGAGTTAGTTGCCGCACAAAGCCCTTCTTCAATCGAAGTAGTTTCTGGCGCGACTCATTCCTTTGATTCCTTCCAAAACTATGCACAACAATTGATTCAAGCGGCGCAAGCAGGCAACACGGAAACCATTGAAATCGACAATGGTGCAGACTTGAAAGACGGAACCTATACATTAGAAGAAAAGAACTACTCAAACGGTTACCGCGTAGTCTTCTCAATGACTGTAGCTGACGGCAAAATCTCTGAATCAAACTACGACTACCTAAACGAAGCAGGCGAGTCGAAAAAAGATGATGCATCATACAACGAAAACATGGAAGCAAAATCTGGTACAAGTCCAGAAGAGTTCATTCCAAACTTCAATGAAGCCTTTGTTTCTGCAGTCAATGCCGAAGACGGCTCTGTGGCAGACATGGATGTTGTTTCAGGGGCAACCCACAGCTTCCACAGCTTTGTTATCTATGCACAACAATTGTTGAATGCCGCTGAAAAAGGCGACCAAACAACAATCGAAGTGGATAACTTCGTTACTGAATAATCACAACTTCTTTCCATTAAGAGGACAGCATTCGTTTTGAGTGCTGTCTTTTTTTCGTGGGCAGCCAGGTCATAAAAGCAAGTTCGTGCAAAAGGAAGCAATCTGGCGGGAAGGTTTTTTTAAAAGAACTGTTTTTTACAAAGAAGAAAAAGTTCGATTAAGGATTCCTAAAATACGTTGCAGAATCACGGAATGCCCCTTTTCATTCTGCCAAAAAAAGGCTATTATATGAAGGTTGAAGACAATAGAAAAGAGGAAAATCATGAAAAAGAAAGTAACGTTTTTTCTGATGTTTGTTTTTTTAGGCACAATGTTGGCAGCTTGTGGCAGTGATCAGGAAGCAACGACGCTGCGAGAAGAACCATATTTTCAAGAAGAATTTTTATTAGGCACTTATACTCGGATTCGCATTTATGATGAAGGCAAAGAGGACGCCATGAAGCCGGCCTTTGACCGCATCAGAGAGTTAGGCGATAAAATCACCATCAACCAAGCAGGGTCAGAGATCGATGAAATCAATGCGCAAGCTGGCATCAAGCCAGTGAAGGTCTCAGATGATATCTATTATTTGTTGAAAGAAGCCTATGATTATAGTGTGAAATCAGAAGGCGGCTTTAATATGGCCATCGGTGCGATCACCCAATTATGGCGAATCGGCTTTGATGATGCCCGCAAGCCAGAGCAATCTGAGATCGATGAAGCGTTGAAACATATCAATTATGAACAAGTCGAGTTTAACGACGAAGACCACACGGTGTATTTAAAAGACAAGGACATGATCCTTGACCTTGGGGCGATCGCCAAAGGCTACATCACGGATGAAGTCGTCAAAGTGCTGAAGGACAATGGCGTGACTTCCGCGATTGTCGATTTGGGCGGGAATGTCTATGTGTTAGGTCATAGCAACCGCGGTGCAGATGAGCCATGGAATGTCGGAATCCAAGATCCAAACAAATCTCGCGGCTCGATTATCGGCAGTATCAAAGAAACCAATAAAACAGTAGTTACTTCAGGGATCTACGAACGCTACTTAGAAGTAGACGGCAAAAC
>ERZ505997.341-NODE-341-length-10335-cov-5.66916_pt1 | contig 10335 bp, 7 predicted proteins | sample MGYA00513580_ERZ505997 | MGnify/ENA metagenome assembly ERZ505997
CGATCTAAAAATCGGAAATAGGGTTGTGGCATAGTCCACGGCTTGAACTGGTATCCCTAAGAAATTTGTATTTTCCACGCCAATCAACCCAGTAAACTGAGGTTCCAACAATGCTGCACCAATCACACCGCCAACGTACATGTTGGCACCTAATCTTTTCGACAACGTGATCCCTAAGAAAATCGGTAAAAAATAAAATATTGCATTACTCGCGGCACTCAAAATGACATAAGTAGAAGATTCTGCTGATAACCAATTAAATTGGGTCAAAACCGTCAGCAGTGCTTTTAGCATCCCCGAACCTGCTAGAGCAGGAATTAAAGGAGAAAAAGCACCTGAGATAATTTCAAATACGGCGTTCAAATTAAAACCTGTTTTTTTCGAAGAACCTGTTTCTTGATCTGATAACCCAGCCATAGCTGAGATCGTCGCATAGTAATCTGATACATTGCTGCCGATTACGACTTGATATTGTCCTCCACTTTGTACAACGGACATCACATAGGGCAGTTTTTGAAGTTCCCCTTTATTGGCCTTGGTGTCATCCTTCAAGCCAAAACGCAATCTCGTTGCACAATGAACCAAGCTGTCGATATTTTTTTCACCACCGATCAAGCGAATGATCGCGGCACTTTCGTTTTCAAATTTCATAGTTATTCTCCTTTTGCGTATAATAAAAAGCGTGATCTAGAAGACACCTCAAACAAAAGACTCGTTTGAGTGCTCACTCTAGGTCACGCCTGCTTTACCAGTAACGATCCGTTAAGATGCCAATCGATTTAAATGTAAGGTTAAATACAACACTTCATCTTCAGTGATTTCCCACTGATACCTATTTTCCAGAAATTGCTTGATTTTCATAGCACACTCATAATCCAACGGATATTTCAGTTGAATCACATCTAATAAACTAGACGCTGGTTGAGCTGGTAGCTCATTGCTCATCTGTCGTTTAACAAAGTAGCGAATGTGAGTGATGAATCGGGAAAAATAAATAGAGTCTTGTCTGAATTCTTTGCCATAATGATAATTGATGATCGTCAAAATATCTTTCATGACTTTGGAAATCAGCATTGTTTCTTCCATTCCGTTGTTATCGCCTAAAAAATTCACGAAATGCAGCGTAATAAAAGCAGCCTCATCTTGCGGAATATTCAGATGTGTTCGCTTTTGCATCAGCTCAACCGCTTGAAGACCAATTTCATATTCTTTCGGGTACACCTGCTTTAATTCCCATTCTAGGGGTGTTTGAATTTTCATCCCTTCTCTTGCTCTCGTCAGAGCAAAACCGATATGGTCTGCAAGTGCCACTAGCAGTGCAGGATTGCTTTCGCATTGAAACGCTTCCTCAAACAATTTTAAAATATCGCTGGCCAGTTGCAGATCACGATATTCAATCCGTTTAAGCAGCTGTTCCAAATCTGCAATGCTTTTTTGGTCGTTAATGATGAATCGCTTTTCTATTTTCTTTTGATCGACAGTGTCGCCTGGCTTCAAACCAAAGCCGATGCCACTCCCCATCACAACTTCTTCTTGGTGATTGTCGTTCAGGACTAATGAAGCATTATTATTAAATACTTTGACGATTTCCATGGTCAACACCTCCTAAAATAAAACAAAAAAATAACGTCACCAACTAGCTATGATCTTTTTCCAAAACAAACGAATGGAGAAAATCTCATACCTGTGGTCACGCCTGCATTATCAGTAACGATCCGATGCACTTACTATACTTCAAAATGAAAACGACGTCAATAGCTTTTTTAAAGCATTTTCTTGTATGAGCTTCTGACGAGATTATTCAAAAAAATGGCGACAAAAAAAGACGTGTTGTCTCTTGCTGCCGCCATGCGAACCTGTAATGCCGATTTTTCTTTTCACAAATTTCTCTTTTCATTGCCTATGCGATGGACTGTTTTCCTGAAAAATAGCTGCTCATGTATCAGCGAATTTTCTTATGTTTTCCGAAACTCATTCGGTGAAACCTGATGGTATTGTTTGAACTTTTTGTAGAAATAATCAACATTGCTGTAGCCCACCAATTCAGCAACTTCGTAGACCATTAGATTGGAATGACGCAAGATTTCCACCGCCTTTTCCATTCGCACTTCATCCAAGAACGCCAAATAATTTTTACCGGTTTCTTTGCGAAACTTCTTGCCTAGATAGGCACTATTGTAATTGAAACGTTCCCCGATTTTTTTCAAGGTCAAATCTTCTTGATAATGCTTTTTTGTATATTGGATCAATTCTGCAATGATATCGATTTGGTTCAAACTGCTGGCGACTGTTGCTTGCAAGTCTGCTAGTTTTGTGGTGATCACCTCTTGCAGCATTGGAAACGTCTGGGCGAGAAAAATCTGCTGATGCACTTCGTCCGTCGACCATTCGATTGCTAAGGCTACTTTTTCACTGATTTGATGCTGCAGCCATTCGATGTCACCATTGATTTGCCATTTGATCTCTTCTTCCAATGCCAATGAATGATAAAAGGTTTGATAATAGCGGAATAACGGCTGTTCCAACGGATCGTTTGCCAAAATCGCTTTTACTAATTCTTCACGCAAATCGCTTCGTTCTTCTGCTTCTTGGGTCGTATCCAAAACATGGTGAGAAATGACTTGATTGGGAAATAAGAAAATCAATTTACTCAATGTCTGGATATCGATCATCAATGGCTTCAAGTTATCTTGCGCCGCAAACCAGCGGGAGATCAAGATCTCTTGGTGAGCCATTTTTTTACGGCACCACGCATCGATCGCCTCGTCGGGAAAGCGTTCCTCGTTTAACAAAACCAAATACCGATGATGCCGATGGATCAAGGTGACGACTTGCGCCACTTGCTCCTGCAATTTCTCAACCAGCTTTTGGGCATCTGCCTCCTCGGAAAGACGCAATAGCTTGATGGCTTGTACGTCTTTGATCCCCGTTTGATCCCCGCCAAACAATTTCTCCATCAACTGACTCTTCTGATTTTTCTGCTGATCGGTCTTGGCTTTTTGATCGATTTTCGTCAAAATACCGATCAGCTCTTCTTCGTCAACTGGTTTCAGCAAATAGGTCACAGCGCCCAGTTGCAACGCTTGCTTGGCATAGTCAAAATCTGAGTAGCCGGATAAAATAATGGCAAAAAACAAAAGCCCTTCCTCCGATGCTGCTTGCACCATCTCAAGACCATTTTTTCCCGGCATACGGATATCAGCGATCACAACATCTGGCTTCAATTCGCGGATCATCGCCAAGCCAGCTTCGCCGTTTTCCGCCGACCCGACGATTTGATACCCCAGACGTTCCCAATCGATGATCAGAGGCAGTCCATTTCGGATCGATGCTTCATCATCAACGATCAACACTTTACGCATTTTCCAACCTCCATTTTCAGCTACTCCTTCGTTACATCATGTTTCACTTGTCAAACTTGCCCCGTTGGTGCGAATCACCTCTTGATACCAATAAAAACTATCTTTCGGGATGCGCGCCAACTGACGTTCGCTTTGATTGTCGCGATCGACATAAACAAACCCATAGCGTTTTTTGTATCCATTCAACCAACTTAGTAGATCTGTAAAGGACCAAGCACAATAGCCGATCAGCTCAACCCCATCCGTGATGGCCTTTTGCAGTTCCACCAGATGTTCCTGCAAATAGGTGATGCGGTATGGGTCATGGATCTGTTTGTCTTCTGTCAATTGATCGATAGCGCCTAACCCATTTTCAGTAATAAAAATCGGCAAGTCATAATTGGCTTGGATGCGCCGCAAGGCTACACGGAAACCAACGGGATCGATCTCCCAGCCCCATTCTGTTTTTTTCAAGTGGGGATTTTCTGCTGTCGCAAACATGGTTTCTTCGGGTGAGAACTCACCAGCTGCCGCTTGCATCAAGTACGGATCGACTTTAGAAAATTCTTTCTTTTCAGCTGACTGCTTTTGCAAATTGTTTTGTTGGGCCGTCCCACCGTGATAGTAATTGATCCCTAAAAAATCAGGTTTTGCCTGTTTTAATAGTGCTTGATCTTCTGGAGTGACTTCAGGAGCCAAGCCAACTTTGGCTAATTGCTTGTACACAAATTTCGGGTATTCGCCTTTGCAATAGACATCTAAAAACCATGCGTTGTTGAAGGCTTCGCCATTTTCTGCTGCCAGCACATCTTCTGGGTCACAGCTAAACGGATACATCGGTCCATAGCCAAAACTTGGACCGATCTTGCCCTGAGGAACCAGCTCATGGAACAAATTGATCGCCTTAGCATTGGCAAGGTTGATGATATGATTGGCTGCATACATCCGTTTTAAGTCCTTCAAGCCTGGTGGATGTGCCGCCCAACGGTACCCAAGAGAAGTGAAGACATTTTGTTCATTCATGGTGACCCAATAGGTGACTTTCTTTCCTAGGCGTTCAAAAAGGATCCGACAATACCGTTCAAATGCTTCTGCTGTTTCTCGACCTTCCCACCCTAAGTATTTGTCTTGCAAAGCCTGGGGAAGGTCCCAATGATACAGCGTCAAAATCGGCTCTACTCCTTGCCGAAGCATTTCGTCCACCAACTTTTCGTAAAACGCCACACCCGCTTCGTTGACCGCGCCTTCGCCATCAGGTAAGATTCGCGACCACGCCACGCTGAAGCGATAGGCTTTCAAGCCCATTTGCTTCATCAAGGCAACATCTTCTTTGTATCGATGGTAGTGATCAATCGCCACTTTGCCGTTGGTTTCCTCAAAGGTATTGCCGGGAATTTGGGCATAGGTATCCCAAATCGACGGACCTTTGCCGTCTTCTGCCCACGCACCTTCAATTTGATAGGCCGCCGAAGCCGCCCCCCATAAGAAGTTTTCTGGGAAAGGATCTAAGTTTGTGTGAAACATCAAGTTGCCTCCTTCATTTCCTAAACCGAAATAAATCGGTTACATTTTATCGTATCATAAGTTGGTTGATTCGTAACAATTGCCAAAAGATATTTTTTAGGTGAAAAAACTGCCGCTCCTCAGAACGACAGTCGTTTCTTATTAAAACAGGTAATCATTCAAACGAGATTTCACATATTCAATGTGGCTGGATTCTAATTCGATTTGATCATGAGCCAATGCGTAATCTGTCAGTGTTTCTAAGTTTTCCTCATCAGCAACGATCTTCGCTCCGATGCCTTCTTGGAACGAGGCGTACCGTTTTTCCCTCAACTCGTCTAAGAAGCGGTCTTCTTTCAGTTTGGCTGCTGCTTTCAACGCTCGGGCATACGTATCCATACCAGCGATGTGGGCTAACAGCAGATCTTCCATTTCAAATGACGAACGACGGACTTTAGAATCGAAGTTGATTCCTCCCGGTGCGATGCCGCCGTTTTCTAAGACTTCGTATAAAGCGAGTGTCGAGTCAAAGACGTTGGTTGGGAATTCATCCGTATCCCATCCTAACAGCATATCTCCTTGGTTGGCATCCAGTGAGCCTAATGCGTTATAGCTGCGGGCAACAGCGATTTCATGTTCAAAGGTATGGCCAGCTAATGTTGCATGATTGGCTTCTAGGTTTAATTTGAAATCTCCTTCTAAGCCGTAGTGCTGAATGAAGGCCATGGTTGTCGCTGCATCAAAATCATATTGATGTTTTGATGGTTCTTTGGGTTTCGGCTCTAATAAAAACTGCGGTTTATGACCGATTTTTTCGCCATAAGCGATCGCCATTTTGAATAGACGGGCGATGTTGTCTTGTTCAAATTTCATGTCTGTATTCAACAAGGTTTCATAGCCTTCACGGCCACCCCAGAAGACATAGTTTTCGCCGCCTAATTTTTTCGAGATATCTAAGCCTTTTTTGACTTGGGCTGCCGCATACGCATAAACTTCCGCATTATTGGTGGAAGCAGCGCCGTTGTTGAAACGAGGATGTGAGAACATATTTGCTGTATTCCATAATAGTTTGATTCCCGTTTGTTCCATTTTTTCTTTGATCAAATCGGTGATTTCGTCTAAGTTTTGGAAAAATTCTTCTAACGTTTCTCCCGCAGGTGCCACGTCAACATCATGGAAACAGAAGAACTCTGCCCCTAATTTTTCGCAAATCTCGAAGAAGGCTTCTACTCGATTTTTCGCCGTTTCCATTTCGGTGTCACCGATCCACGTCCGTTTGTTGACAGGTGCGCCGAAAGGATCAGAGCCGTCTTGCGTCATCGTATGCCAATAGGCGATTGCAAAACGTAGATGATCTTTCATTTTCTTGCCTAAAACAACTTCTTCGGCATCGTAGTGGCGAAATGCAAACATATTGTCTGTTTTAGGACCTTCGTAGCGGATTTTTTCGATCTCTGGGAAATAAGTCATTGTTGTTGCCTCCATTTTATGTTTTTTAGTGTAATAAACTAACTTACTTGTTTCCAATCATTTAGAACCAAAAACGATTCCTCGCTTTGATCATGTAGATTGCCTGCTGCCATTACGCTACTCGATTTGCGCCAATGCATGGCAAATAGGTGCGGTTTGTTGGTAGACGGTGCGGTAGATCGCATAAATTTCTTGGTATTTGGCGACATTTTCAGGAATCGGTGCAATGGCCTTGCCGTATTTGACAAAGGCGTTAACACAGGCAGCTGCATCTGGATAAATGCCGCTGCCGATTGCTGCCAGCATTGCTGCGCCCATACCTGGACCTTGCTCAGTAGACAAAGTCAGCATTTCTGCATTAAAAATATCGGCTTGCATTTGCAGCCATTCGGCATTTTTCGCACCGCCCCCCACAGAAACGATCTGGGTGAATTTCCGCTGTGCCCGTTCTTCCATGATCATTTGGGAATCTTTCAAAGAGAAGGTGATCCCTTCTAAGACGGCACGACTGAAATGCTTTTCGCGATGCCGTGTGTCGATGCCGATAAAACTACCCCTGATTTGGCTGTCGGTATGCGGGGTGCGTTCGCCCACGATATAAGGCGTAAACAGCAGGCCTTCTGCCCCTGGGTCTACCTCACTGATCGCTGAAAGCAATTCCTGAAACGATTGGTTGGGGGCAAACGTATCACGATACCAGCTTAAGGAATTTCCCGCGGCTAACGTGACCCCCATTGAATACAGCTTGTCTTTGATCGCATGACGGAAAAGGTGTAGATCTCCTTGATAATCAACCTCTTGCGCTTCTTCAAAGGATAAGAACACACCGCTCGTGCCAATCGACACCATGCCGACACCTTCGGCGATGATCCCTGAACCTAATGCAGCACAGGCATTGTCTGCGCCACCTGCATAGATCGTCACCTCTTGTTCAAACCCAAAGGCTTCTTGCAGCTCTTTTCGCATTTGCCCCACAGGCGCTGCTGATTCAAAAAGCGGCGGCAGTAAATCCGATGCGAGTGCGAATTTTTCTAGAATGGCTTCAGACCAGCACTTCTTTTCGATATCCAGCAGTAACGTACCCGCCGCATCGGAATAATCCATCGAATAGTTCCCAGTCAGCCAAAAAGCCAAGTAGTCTTTTGGCAGCATCATGTGACGAACTTGTTGCCAATGTTCAGGCTCGTGTTCTTGGACCCATAAAATTTTTGGTAAGGTGAACCCTTCCAAAGCAACATTCTTGGTGATTGCTTTTATTTCCTCTCCAAAGGATGCCATGATCGCTTGGCATTGTTTGGTGGTCCGAACGTCATTCCATAATATTGCCGGACGAATGACTCGGTTTTCTTCATCCAATAAAACAAGACTATGCATTTGCCCAGAAAAGCTGACGCCGATCAATTCCTTCTGCAGCGTTGGAAGCTGCTGGATCAAGGTTTTGATCACCTTATTTGCCGCCTCTTGCCAATGCACCGGCTCTTGCTCACTGAACCCCGGTCTAGGGGATGACAATGGATAGTCAGCACTTGCTGTTCCTTGGAGTTCCCCGGTTTGATCAAAAACTAAGCCTTTTAACGCACTTGTTCCTAGATCCAACCCTAAAAAATAAGCCATCTCTTCTCTCCTTCCTCTGTTTGAAGCAGTTAACCATTGACTCTCAAACGGTTAATTAGCATTCAAAACTAACTAATTGGATAGTAAACGATTCTCGCATCCCTGTCAAGCGCTTTCAACGAATCTTTCATGGTTTTTCCTTCTCAAACTGCTGCTCCTACATTCTGCGTCTTTTCTTTATTCTTCAGCTTGCACAATATTAATTTGCACGGTAAACTAACACTAATCACATCTACGAAGAGGAGAACACATGATTATCAATAAAATGGGCATACGCGAACAAAATGAAGCGGCTGTATTGAAGACGATCATTGACAATGAAAATGTGTCACGAGCGGAAGTGTCAAATTTGACCCATCTCAATAAAGCGTCTGTTTCTCAAATAACCAAAAAACTGATCGACACGGACTTCGTGCGCGAAGTCGGCATTGGGGATTCCACTTCGATCGGTGGTCGCAAACCGATTCAATTGCAATTCAATCACCGCAGCAGCTTAGCTGTTACCTTTGACATCGGCTATAACTATGTTCGTGGAATGCTTTCTTATATCAATGGCGAGATGATCGCCTCCGCCGATCATTCCCATGAATTGATCACCAAAGAAAATGTACTGGCGACGATCGATTCTATAATGAAAGAATTTTGGCCGCAAATGCCGCAAACCACTCATGGATTAGTAGGAATCTGTTTGGCGATCCACGGCATCGTTCACAATCAGACGGTCACCTTTGCCCCCTACTACGACTTGGAACACTTTGATTTGATCGCCCCTTTGAGCCAAAAATACAATACGGCGGTCTATATAGAAAACGAAGCCAATCTGACGGCTTTAGGCGAGTACTGTTTTTCTTCTGATTCCACGAATTTACTGAGCGTCAGCGTCCATAGTGGGATCGGTGTCGGAATCATCGTTGATGGGCAGTTGCAAACCGGTACTCACGGTATGGCGGGGGAAGTTGGCCATTCTACGCTCTTTCCTCACGGCAACTTGTGTCCTTGCGGCAATCGAGGCTGCTTAGAGCAATATGCCTCGAACAAAGTCTTGTTTGACACCTACAGTCACTATACAAAAACTGCCTTCGTAAATTCGGATACCTTCGCACAAGCCTACCATGCCGGAGAAAAATCAGCAGTCGAATTGGCGCAACAAAATGTTGAATTTCTTAGTATTGGGCTAAACAATGTCATCACTTTTTCTGATCCCGAAGAAGTCTATATCAACAGCTCGGTCTATCGCAAAATTCCTGATTTATTACTGGCGCTGCAGCAAAAATTGACCAGTCAATTCACCAAAAACACGAAGATCAAAAACAGCCGATTAGGCGATCAAGCCCCGCTGTTTGGCGGTAACGTTTTAGTCGCGAAACATTTCTTGAATATCAACGATTTGCGCTTTGCAGCACTTGATCTCTCCCGTGTGATCCATTAAATGAATGCTGGACTGAAGACTCAGTCCAGCGTTTTCTTTTGGTAAAAAGGTCTCGCTATCCTTTGATTCCGCCAGCCGTTACACCGCCCACGATGTATTTCGATAGAAACAGGTAAATCAGCAATAAAGGAATAATACTTAAGGAGATCCCTAGATACATACTGCCAAATTCAGTACGGTAAACATCAGTTTTCAGCAATTGGACCAGCATCGGCAACGTATACTTTTCCGTATCGTTGATCAAGATCAAGGGCATCAAGAAATTATTCCACGAGGTCACGAACGAGAAAATCGCCATGGTGGCTAAGCCCGGTTTCATCAAGGGCAACATGATGCGATGGAAAATTTTGATTTCGCCGGCTCCGTCCAAACGAGCAGAATCTGCCAAATCAGGATGATAGATCGTTTCTAAGTATTGCTTTAAGAAAAAAACGGTAGCAGGTGATGCGATCGCTGGTAAAATCAATGGCAGAAAATTATTTAAGAGCCCTAAGCGATTCATAAATTGATAAAAACCGATCATGCTAATTTGCTGAGGAATCATGATCAGCCCAAGAATGACAGCAAACAGGACTTTCTTGCCACGAAACTCATAGGCGATCACGCCATATGCTGTCAATGCCGAAAAATATACATTGAGAACGGTAGCGCCAGCCGCAATCAAGAAACTATTTTTAAACCCATTGAAAACATTGAAGCCTCTGCCCATTAAGACGGACCAGTTGTATTGGAGATTACCGCCTGGCCACAAGGACAGCCCTTGCTGGATCTGTTCTGCTGAACGGGTCGCATTGACTAAGACGACCCAAAAGGGCAGAATACTTAAGATGGTCAGCAACACCAAAAAGACATAGATCAACAATCGTTTTGCTCGATAGCTATTTTCCATTTATTTTCGCCCCACTTTGCTGTTTTCTTTGAAAAATTGAAACAATAACGTGCTTAATACGATCGAAAGTACCAGTAATAGCACCGACG
>ERZ505997.342-NODE-342-length-10328-cov-4.45955_pt1 | contig 10328 bp, 9 predicted proteins | sample MGYA00513580_ERZ505997 | MGnify/ENA metagenome assembly ERZ505997
GTAAGCGTGCTGATCTACGCTTTGGATTCGCTCCATTTTGATCAGGATCAAGTCTTCCGTATTGCTCTTACGCTACGGGATAAGGAGGGGGATGTGACGGTGACAACCGTGCCGGCGACGGTGATTGCGGGTTCGCCGACTCAGGAAGAATTAGATCGGACAGAGTATTTAACGCTTTATCCGTATTCAGAATACGCAGACGGAAATATTTTTACGCAAAGCCGTGCGGTAGATCCCGACAGTGCGCCGGTTCTTGTCGATATTGAAGCCTGTAAGGTAATCAGTCGTTTTTCAGGGATGTTAATAAGGAAAGTAGCCTGCGAAGTGGTTGACCGCAGCGCCTGTCCAGTTGCAGATTACCATGATTTTCTGCCGCAAACGGATCAACCGCTGATCGCCAAAAAGACCGTCGGCGGTTATCTTGACGGTCCTTTATATGAAACGGAAATGGTCAGCGGCGAAGTTCTGCGCGATCTGATCGAGGAATTGCTGGTCAATGCCAATTCGGAAGTGATCCCGATTCCAATATGTTTCAACTCAGGTCAGGGATTTGCCGAGGACTTGGACAGCGAGTCTTACGGTTATGTTTTCATTACGGAAGATTGGCAGCGAAGCTACTTTTTTTCACAGTCTGTCCAGAATTCAGGCATTGATTTCGAGATCATCGAGAATGGAAAAGCTTTGGCGCATGTCTTTATTCCGACTTCGTTCCGCCTGAATCCATAAACAAAAGAATCCGGCGAACCGAAGTTTACCGGATTTAAAATCTGAATTAGAGTTCCGCCAGTTCGCGGCCTAACAGATAGGACAGCGTGCAGCAGACAGCGCCCAGGTTTTGTCCCGGCATGACGAAGTTGTAGGAGTTGGCATAGAAATCGCCTACCATGATGCCGGTGTTATACAAACCTTCAATCGGCTGATCGTCGGCGTCGCAGACCTGCAGATGATCGTTAGTGCGCAGACCGCCGCAGACTGTTAAGAAGGTGGCGCCTGTCACCTTGGAGCCGTAGAACGGAGCCGTTTCGATCGGATAGAGCACTTCCGGGTTGACATGGAATTCGTCATCCTTGCCTGCTTTGGCAAATTCATTGTAGCGCTTAATGCTGGCAAGCGCATTCGCTTTCACTTCATCGCTGTAACCTTCGTACATCTTATCGACCAGTTCTTCCAGGGTATCGGCTTTGAAATAATTGGAGTTGCTGTTCCACATTTCAATATATTCTTCCGGGGAATAAGCTTTGATGCCGTTTTCCTCGTCGACGCAATGACCGAACGGTTCCCACTGATCCTGGGTATAGGCATAATTGACATCCCAGACGCCGAAAGCGGTGCGCTGCGGCAGCTGGAGTACCGACATCGCGCCGTAAGCGAAGTTGGTGACTTCGTTCTGGAATCGCTGACCGCGGATATCCAGATTCAAGCCCCAGAAATTGGAGATAACCGCATGGGAAGGACCCGGCACGCCGCCGTTGATCATCGGAGCACAAGGATAGGTTTTCTGCCAGGCAGCGCCGACCCACAGCCCCATTTTCTGACCATCGCCCGGCATTAAACCGTTATAGACCAGACCGGCGTCATAGTCGATCTCATCCGATAAAGTATCTTTAAAGATTTCGTAAGCCCATGGCGAATACTTGGCCATCATATCTTTGTTTCTGGAGAAGTCGCCGGTAGCCAGCACGATCGCCTTGCGGCCGACATATTTAACATAGCTTCCGTCTTCCTTCTGCGCAACGACGGCGGAAACGCGTCCGGTGTTGTTATTTTCCCGGATCAGATATTTTGCGACGGTCTTATAATGAATTTCTCCACCCATGTCCGCAATGTGGCTGGCATAGGCCTGAGCTTGCAGCGGTGCGCCGAACAGAGCGCCGAACGGCTGTTCCTCATTCCAGAAATTGTGCGAAGCGCTAGGCACGGTCAGGACTCCGTCCGGATCATAATAGCCAGGTTCCAGGCAGACGTGCAATCCCTTCGCTTCCATTTTGTCGATCATCCAGTCGACGGATTCCGCACTGTTGTTGATCCACCGTTCCCATTTCTTTTTATCCATGAAATAAGTGCCGGAGGTTTGTTCCGTTTTTACGATTTCCCGGGCAATTTCCGGCGAATAATCAATACCTTTTGCCTTTTGATACTTGGAACCTACCGCATGATTGGAACCACCGCGGGAATACGGCTGGGAGCCGGCGGAGAACATCAGGACATCGGCGCCCTGTTCCATTGCCGAGCACATCGTGCATAAGCCAGCCATACCGGAACCGATGACGATGATGTCATGCTCGATCGTTTCTTTGATTTCAGAATCCGGGATTGGATCCGGCGCAATTTCAAACGACCATTTTTTCTGCGCCATCGTATCGGCAGTTAAGACGTCGTTGTTGGCCGGCGCTGATGAAGCCTCCGGGGTTTTCGCATCGTTGTCCGAAGCACAGCCGCCCAGCATACCGGCAGCCGCCAAGCCGACAGCCCCCGCTGCCGCACCTTTGATGAAGTCCCGCCGGGAGATTCCCTGCGCGAGTTTGTCAGTGTTTTTCATTTCCTTCCTCCTTGAGTTTTCGAGCCGAACTGTGCTTTTATAAGATTGACAAGAAATGCACAATGCTCTTTAATTGATATTGTAGGCGGTTTCGGATTCGGAAAAAAGCATTCTTTTTTTGCGGCTGCGCAAGGGAAACTTGCTTTGTGCAAAAAAAGTCAAATCAATTATAAGGAGAAGACAGGGGGAATTCAGATGGATATTCAGCATCTGCGTTATTTTCTGACCGTCAGCCGGACCTTGAATTATACCAAGGCGGCAGAGGAATTATATATCAGCCGGCAGGCGGTTGCGCAGGCGGTGCGGCAGTTGGAAACGGAGCTGCAGTCGCCGCTTCTGATCAATCGGAAGAATACGCTGGCCTTGACGCCGTTAGGACAGGTTTTTCAGAAGGAGGCGGCGAAAATTGTCCGTTCGTTTAGTCAGTTTGAAGCGGCGATGATGAAGCAAGCTGAAGATAAGAAAAACGAACTCAAAATCGTCATGGGCGCCGGCATTGTTCTGAATTTATCAGCTGAGATTTTCGCCCGTTTTTCCACCGCTCATTCTTCCATTTTATTATCGACGAAGGAAGAAGATAATGAAGCGATACTGCATCATGTGACGGAAGGTGAAGCGGATCTGGGCTTGATCGGAACCACGCCGGCCTACATTCAAGGGTTCCGTTACTGTCTGATCAAAAAGAGTGATCTGCATGTATGCATGCACGTCGATCATCCGCTGGCGAAAAAAACATCGCTGACATTTCAGGATTTAAAGGATGTGCCGATGGTTGGCTTTGGAGAGAAATATGACCTGCATCGCTATTATGTGCAGAAGTGTCACGAAAATGGTTTTTTACCAACCTTTTCTATTATCACTGCGGATGTGAATATCTCACGCAACCTCGTGCTGGAGAACCGGTCGGTCAGCTTTGCGTTTCCAGACTACCGCAAGGACACACACCCTTCCCCATCCAAGGTCAAGGTGCTGCCGCTGAATCTTGGCGAAACGGATGATTGGGGAATTTACGCTATCACGCGGAAGACCCAGGAAATCACGCTGGCTCAGCAGCTGTTTATGGAATTCATGCAAAGCCAGGCACAGACTGACAACTCGGCCATCGCGGCCTGAGTTCGCTGACAATTTCACGCTGTTCGGTTTTTATTGAAACATCGGTCAGTTGGCAATGGAAGAAGCGGGAATCCTGCGTTAATCGAGGGAAGGGAAACGATAAAATTGAAAAATCATGAAATATGAAATCGCTATTGACAATCTGCAATCGCTTTCATTATAATACAGTCAGGAACAAAAATAGAAATCGGACTTGTTACTTGATCTTAAGATTAAGGCAAATTCCAATGGGCTGTTGAGAGGGCAACCCAATTTGGAGTTTGCCTTTTTTTGTTCTTCTCTGGGAAGGAGGCAAGAGGAAAAGATGACGCAGGACAGGACTCGTTTGGACTTATGCTGAAAGACACACTGCGGGTCAAACGAATCATAAACAACAACATTGTCATCGCCGAGGACTTCAAAGGCCACGAAGTCGTCGCGATTGGCAAAGGGCTGGGATTCCGCAAACAAAAGTATGACGGTATTAACAGCCGCGAAGTAATGAAGACGTATGTGCTGGTCGATGGATCTGCCCGTCCGCAGCTGCTTTCTTTGTTTGAACAGGTACCCTTTGAGATCATCGAGCTGACGCAGAGAATTATTGACATCGCGCAGGAAGATCTCAAAATGACGTTTAATGTGAATCTGGTCGTAGCCTTGGCGGACCATATACAATTCAGCGTCAATCAGTACAAAGCCGGCTTTGATATGCCGGCGCTGGTCAACGAGGAAGTGAAGCGGTTTTATAAAGATGAATATGAGGTGGGTAAAAAAGCGGTTCGCCTGATCAACGAAACGCTGCATATCCAGCTGAAACGGGAAGAATCCACGTCGATTGCCTTCCATCTGATTACCGCGGCGGAAAAAAGACCGAACCATGATGCGCTGCGGATTATGCAGGGGGTCAGTGAAATCATCAAGCTTGTGGAGCAGACGCTGGGTCTGACGCTGGATGAAGATTCCATGGCGGTTTCCCGCTTCATTATCCATCTGAAATTCTTTATGCGAAGCATCCTTTTTGAACAAGTCCGGCGCAGCGAAGGATCGCTGGGATCCATGTTATCCCAGTTTTCTACCGGCTACGAGCAAGCCAGCCGCTGTGTCGATCTGATTTCCAACTATGTTCTGGAACACTATGATTACTCGCTAACCGATGAAGACCGGTTATATCTGATGATTCATGTCGTCCGGCTGTGGGATCAGCCGGGCGGAAGTCATAAAGCGTAATAGCGAAGGGAGAAACTTATGGCTAAAATTGATTATTCTGCATTAGCCGCGGCGATTATGGAAAACGTCGGCGGTTCCGGCAACGTTCATACAGTATCACATTGCGTTACACGGCTGCGGTTTGTACTCAAGGACCGCTCAATGGCGAAGGATGCTGAAATCAAACAGCTGACCGGCGTCTTGGGCGTGGTTTATGGCTCGGGTCAGTATCAGGTAATTCTGGGGGAAAATCTGTTTCCGGTGTTTGACGAAATCGTTAAGAATTACGAAGTCGAAACCGGCGACGTCGTGGCGGAAAACCATACGGAAGATCTGGCGCTGAATGGAAAAAAGAAAACAATAAAAGATTATTTCATGAAGGCGATTCAGTTCATGTCCGCGTCCTTGACACCGTTTATTACCGTCTTATTCGGAGCGGGCATGCTGCGGGTCATTCTGTCATTGGCTTCCTATTTCTATCCGGCGGTAACGTCCAGCACGACGTATATGTTGTTTAACTTCATGTCGCAGGCGCCATTCTATTTCATGCCAATTCTGGTTGCTTACGGCGCGTCCCGCGTCCTGAAATCCAATCCGGCGTTTGCGATCACCGTGGCGGCCGCATTGCTTTATCCTGATTTTGCGGCGATGGTCGCAGCGGGGGATCCGGTCACGATGCTGGGACTGCCGGTGAAGCTGGTCAGCTATTCCAGTTCGCTGCTGCCGGCGATTTTCTCAGCGATTCTGTTAGCCTATCTGGAGAAATTCTTCTACCGTGTGATTCCTGGGATGCTGCGGTCCGTCTTTGCCCCGCTGTGTGTATTCCTGGTCGGCTATCCGGTGACGATTTTAATTCTGGGACCAGCCGGTGTTGTCGTCGGTACCTGGATTGTGACCGGTATTGTCTGGCTGCAGGCCCATGTCGGCGGCTTTGCGCCGGGCATCATTGCGGCGATTCATCCCTTCTTAGTCATGATGGGCGTCAACATGCTGATGGTCGCGCCGATGACCGAATTATTCACGTCGGTCGGCTACGATAACGTTTTCCGTCCAGGCTGGATTCTGCACAACATCGCGGAAGGCGGCTCCTGTCTGGCAGTCATGCTGAAAACGAAAGATAAAGATTTGAAATCCAGCGCGCTGTCCGCGGCGATCGGCGCGATTATATCCGGAGTTTCCGAGCCTGCGCTCTATGGCATCAATCTGCGTTTAAGAACACCGATCTTCGGCGTCGTGGCCGGCGGTCTGGTCGGCGGGGCGGTTGCCGGATTTATGGGGGCGAAAGCTTTTTCCATGGGGTATTCCAGTATTCTGGGCGTTGTCATTTTCGAGAATACGATCACGGCGATTGTAGCGGGTGTGATCGCGGCGTTCTTCGTTTCTTTCCTGGCCACCTTTGTGCTGTATAACGGGAAAACGGTGAACGACTGACGCCGATGCTGAATCTTTTCAAAAGACAAGCTTCAAGCTGTCCGCAAACCGAGATCACCGCGGTCATCAGCGGCCGCTTACTCCCGCTGAGCGAGGTTCGGGATGAAGTGTTCGCGCAGAAAATGCTGGGCGATGGAGCGGCGGTCCAGCCGGAAGGTGAAATTGTCGCCGCCCCCTGCGATGGGAAAATCACGATGTTGTATCCGACTCTGCATGCGTTCGGCTTAGTTAATCCTGATGGGTTGGAAATTCTCGTGCACATCGGAATTGATACGGTGAGCTTACAGGGAAAGGGCTTTAAAGCTTATGTTCAGGAAGGGGATTCAGTAAAGCGCGGCGATAAAATGATCCGCTTCGATTCCTATCTCATGAATCAGAAAGGCATGGACATGACAACGATGACGTTGTTTCCCAACGCCGATGCTTTTCAGCTCGATATACAGCGCAGCGGCCTTGTCAAAAAAGGACAAAGTCGGATTGCGACCTATCAAATAAAGGAAGGAAAGGACAAATAAGATGAAAAATACAAAAGAGATTCAAGCGCCAAAGGGTTTCCCCAAGGGATTCCTGTGGGGCGGAGCCACGGCGGCCAATCAATATGAGGGAGCTTATTTGGCGGATGGCAAACTGCCTTCCGTCGCAGACGTCCAGCCGCACGGCATCTTCGGCGGACCACAGGAGGATCAGCCATTCTACCCCACGCATGAGGCTATTGATTTCTACCATCATTATAAAGAAGATATCGCGCTGTTTGCGGAAATGGGCTGGAACGTCTACCGCACTTCGATTGCCTGGACGCGAATTTATCCAACCGGCGAGGAAGAAATGCCTAATGAAGCCGGCCTGCAATTTTATGACGCGATGTTTGACGAGCTGATCGCCAAGGGCATGAAGATCATGATCACGATTTCCCATTATGAAATGCCGCTGGCGCTGGTAAAAAAATATGGCGGATGGGATAACCGGAAGTGGATCGGATTCTATATGAAATTCGTAAGAACAATCGCCGATCGCTACCGCGGCAAGGTCAGCTACTGGCTGACGTTCAATGAGATCGGGAATAATGTCAATTATCCGATGATGTGGATGACCGCCGGTATCCGCGCCGACAGTGAAAATCTCGAGCAGAAATGTTTCCAGGCTTCCCATCATCAGTTTGTCGCGTCATCGCTGGCGACAAAATATATTCACGAAATCGACCCGGCCGCTCAAGTTGGCTCTGTCATCGAATATAAGACGATGTATCCGATCACCTGTGATCCGAAGGATTCCGTCGTGGTTTCCAAATGCAAGCAGAAATCGTATTTCTATCCTGATGTGCAGGTGCGCGGGGAATATCCATCCTATATCTGGCAGTATTTAGAAGAACATCACATCGAGATTGAATATGAAGAAGATATGCGGATCATCAAAGAAAATCCTGTCGATTTCTTATCGTTTACCTATTACCGGTCCCGTATTGCGGGTAAGGATTATATTGAATCCGTGCAGAAGGACACTAATAAATCGGACGCGCTCGTTGACGGAGATCAGCAGCAGATCGGCCGTCAGGATATTGTTTCGACCGGGCAGACTAATCCATATCTGAAGCTGACGCCTTCCGGCTGGTCGATTGATCCGGATGGTTTATATCTGGCGTTAACCGATTTGTATGACCGGTATCAGGTTCCGATTTTTATCGCAGAGAATGGCCTGGGGCTGAAGGAAGAACTGGTTGAGGGAACGGTTGAGGATGATTACCGGATTGAGTTTTTAACCGATCACTTCAATGCGATGAAAGAAGCGATCCGCAACGGCGTTGAATTATTCGGTTATACTTATTGGGGACCGATTGATCTGGTTTCTAACGGTACAGGCCAGATGTCCAAGCGTTATGGATTTATCTATGTTGACCGCAACGACGCCGGTCAGGGCACCAACCGGCGGTATAAGAAAAAGAGCTTTGACTGGTATAAAAAAGTGATCGCAAGCAACGGTGAAGATTTAAGCAATGATTAAATGCATCATCACTGATATTGATCAAACGTTGACTGACGCCGAAATGAAGCTGACGCTGCGAACCCTGGAAGCGGCAGGCAAAGCAAGGGCGCAGGGAATTCAAATTGTACTTTGTTCCGGCCGGCCATTTCCGGGGATGCGGGATTATCTTGAAGCTTTGGGATTGAACCAAAGAGCGTACTGCAGCGTTGGTTTCAACGGCGGCGTACTGTATGAAAATGGTACGGGCACGGTATTGCGGGCAGCCTTTTTTGAGCCGGAAATACTGCGGGAAATTGTAGATGAGCTGCGCAGGGTGAACGTGAATTTTCACCTGGAATCTCCGTCTTCGATTGTGACGGGATTGAATCCGGTGAAACATTACACGGTGCGGGACAGCTTTATTACGAATATGCCGCTGGAAGTCGCGAAGTTTGAAGATCTGCTGCAGCGGTCAGATATCTGCAAAATCATGATCGCTGACAAGCCGGAAACATTGGATTCGCTTGTTCTTCCTGAAAGATTGAAAACAAAGGCGAAGTTTGTCCGGAGCCGGCCGTATTATCTGGAAGTTGTCCCGCTGAATGTGCATAAAGGTCTGGGCGTTGAAGCGGTGGCTGCGCGATACCAGCTGAAGAAAGCAGAAATTCTGGGGGTCGGCGACGGCCTGAATGATCTGGAATTGCTGGAAGCCAGCGGAATGAAAGTGGCTATGGAAAACGGTGCGGATGCGTTGAAGCAGATTGCCGATATCATCGCGCCTCCGCATGATCAGGACGGCTTTGCACGATTGTTGGAAGCGCTGCTGCGGGATGATGATTGGATTCTAAGTAAATTAAATAATTAAGATTGTGTTTAAAGAGGTGAATTTGGATTTACATCGAATTTCTTCCTTTAGAGGACTATCTTTGTGCAGTGAAAAGCGCTTTCTTGTTATAATAGATTCAGAAGAACAGATTTCATGGAGAGTTATGTTTGTAAATGCAACATTTTATGATGAAAATTTTACAATCAAAAAGAAAATGTTTGTCATTGTCTTCGTTTTGCGGTATAACTACATTATGAAATCTGAGGGAGGGGCGAATTTATGGCAAAAGGATTAGTCGTTATTTTGAGCGGTGTCAGCAGTATCGGCAAAGATCAGGTGCGTCAGAAGCTGCTGGACGATCCGGAATTGGGCTTGATGGATATCATTTCTCTGACCACACGGCCAAAGAAGGAAACGGAGAAAGATGGCTGGGATTATTACTTTGTTAATCATAAGGACTTTGCGAATGCCGTGCGGGATCACAGGATGCTGGAATATACTGAATTCAACGGATATTACTATGGAACTCCGGCGGAGCACGTAGAGTTTTTGACGGCGATGGAGAAGAATGTTCTGATTTCCATTGAGGCGCAGGGCGTTGGCCAGATCCGCATTAAACATCCGGACAACAAAGCTTTTTTCCTGGTTCCGACAAGTCTGGACGAATTGGAGAAGCAGATCCGCCAGCGGTATCATGCGGACGAATCGGGCATCAATCTGCGAATGAATAAAGCGAAGACCGAACTGGAACTGGCGAATATCTTCGGCACCTGCGTGCCGCTGACTTCTGATGAGGAAGCCTTCAACGTCATCAAGACAGAACTGCTGGAAGAATTGAAAAATCGCGAATAGGAGAAGGAAAGCCGGCGTATTGCCGGTTTTTTGTTGGGAAAAAGAGGAACAGAATTCGATTTGTCCTATAACCTTATCCGGGGTTTCCTTTCTGGATAAAAAGCTGCTTTTCTGACAAAGCAGAAAAATAAAGTGAAAAATTGAAGTAAGATCCATACGAATTGATAACAAAACATCGCGGACTCTTACGGTGAACTTAAGGTTTTCTGACATTCCGGATATTCATCATAAAATATGATATTCTAACATCAGAAAGGCAGGCGGCGATGATGAAAAGAAAAACAGTTATGGTGATTTCAGGATTGATTTGTTTCATCTATGCCTGTCTGACAATGGTTACGGTTTCCCTGCAATTCGGCAACGCCTTTTTTCTGACGTTAGCAGTGGTGCTGATCGGCGAGGGATTAATCCATGAAAAGTTGG
>ERZ505997.366-NODE-366-length-9702-cov-5.24142_pt1 | contig 9702 bp, 9 predicted proteins | sample MGYA00513580_ERZ505997 | MGnify/ENA metagenome assembly ERZ505997
CAGACGTGTGCTCTTCCGATCTAAGAGAAAATGGAAAAGAATAAATCAGAATAGAAATAGAAGGATGCAGAATTCCATTGATATTAAAATTCTGCATTCTTTTTTATGATTAAGATCTACGTTGCATTATCTATATATAAATATTGGAGTAAATAATGAAATTCAATAAAAATAGGACATTTTCATATGCTGCGGCACGCTGGTTGCTAACAAATAGGGTGAACGGTACCAACCGTAGAAAAATGAAAAACGGAGAACAATGAGAAGGGCTGTGCATTTTGGAGCCGGCAGTATCGGACGAGGGTTTGTTTATTGAGAACGCCTGCTTGCATTCTGGTATGAGGTAGTCTTCGCAGATGCGAATGAAGATCTGATGAATAGGATCGATGAGGAGCAGGAATATGAACTGCAGCTGGTCGATCATGATTTGCAGTCGCTGTATATTGATCATGTCCGTGTGCTATCAACGCCGGGAGATAAAGAGAAGCTACAGTGGGAACTTGCGCATTATGATTTCATTACCACCTCTGTCTGGATAAACAATCTGCCTAAAATAGCACTATCGCTTTGCATCTTCAAAACAAAACGTTAAGAGGAAGATGCAGTCATCTTTATCAAAGCACTGGAAGCATTTCTTGAAGTATAGCATATTCCCTGGCGAACAGAACTAAATCAGAAGTGTCCAGCAGTTTATAATTAGACCTATGTATGTTAGCTGCCGCAAGCCTACTTAAAAGTTGTTTTTTCCTTTGAAGTATGATATCTTGTTCATGGTGATACCTCATGTTGATATTAATTGCTCCGGCAAAACGTATGCGTCCGACAATTGATTTTATGGATCACAAACGCATGCCCTGCTTCCTGTCGGAAAGTGAACGGCTTGTTACATATCTGAAAACAAAGAAGCAGGAGGAATTAAAAGCCATGCTGAACTGCAGCGATGCCATTGCCGAATGGACATACAACAGCTATCAGCACATGGATGTGAATGTCTCCTGTGTGCCGGCACTGCTCAGCTTTGACGGTATACAATACAGCTATATGGCACCGGATCTTTTTTCAGATGAATACTTCGTTTATGCAGAACGGCATATTCGCATTTTATCCGGCTTATATGGTATTCTGGAGCCCTTTGACGGCGTCGTACCCTATCGTCTTGAACTGGACAGTCCCTTTCGTACACCCTTTTGCACAAGCCTATATGATTTCTGGGGAAGCAAGCCCTATCAACGGCTGATTGAAGATGATAAGCAGATTCTGGATTTATCCAGCAAGCAGTATGGCAGGCTCATAAAACGGCACTTGGATCCGGATGTACACTTTGTCAGCGTCTACTTTCTGGAAGAAGAAGAGGGCAGGCGCAGAGAAAAGGGTGTTTATGTGAAAATGGCAAGAGGTGAAATGGTGCGCTGGCTGGCTGAACAGAATATTCAGCAGTTTGATGATGTAAAGCGCTTCTGCAGACTGGGCTATCGTTTTGATGCTACGGTCTCAGATGATAAGCAGTATCACTTTGTGCGCAAAGCGGACTGGAAACGAAGCAAATACAAAGCTGTTTAAGAATGACGGTGTTTTAAACGGGAATTGAACAGAAATTGATACATTACGCAAGGCCCTGACACCGGTGTGCTTGGAATCAGCTTTTAAAAAAGGAGATTACAATGAAAATACAAACAGAAATATGCTGTGGCAGCTACGATGATGCACTGCGGGCAGAGCAGGGTGGTGCTCTCCGTATTGAATTAAACAGTGCTTTACATATGGGAGGATTGACACCGAGTGTCAGCTCTTTAAAGCTGGTTAAACAGCATACGCAGCTAAGCGTCATGGCAATGGTTCGCCCTCGTGGAGGAGGCTTCTGTTATGAGAGTGCAGACTTTGTACAGCTATTGGACGAAGCTAAAGAAATGCTGGAAAATGGAGCGGATGGTATTGTATTCGGCTGTCTGCATGCGGATGGAACTATAGACGAGCAGCAGAGTGCCCGGCTGGTTGCAATGGCTCATGCAGCAGGGAAAACAGCGGTATTCCATCGGGCCTTTGATTGTACACCGGATCCGTTCGTTGCGATAGAAACGCTGATTGCACTTGGCGTAGACCGCATCCTGACAAGTGGACAGCAACCCAAAGTCATGCAGGCGCTAACGCTGTTGAGGAAGCTGCAAAACATTTATGGCTCCCGCATTGAGCTGCTGGCAGGAAGTGGGCTGCATGCTGATAACGTACAGCAGTTTCTGGTGGAAACTGGAATTTATCAGGTTCATTCCTCCTGCAAGGATTGGAAAAAGGATGTGACTACGATTGGTGAAACAGTAAGCTTCTCCTATGCACCGCAGCCGCATGCATCCGACTACGAGGTTGTAAGCGCGCAAAGGGTGCGTGCATTTCTTGCGGCAGTGAAGAGTGTGAAATAATAAGCGTTCGCTTTATAAATGAAAAACGATGACCATAGAGTGGATGTCGATTGCATATCCTACTTTGTAGGATGAAGGGAACATCAGCTATGAGAACAGTCAGGTTGACCGTAACAAAGAGTGCATGCCACAGCGGGTATTGTAAACAGGGGACAGCTTTGTTGTGAAGGACTTATATCCTCTCTATGTCATGAATTCTGGAATTCAATATATCCAAGTGTTTATGCATGATGGAATGCTGTATCGCTGGATTATGGAGCACAGGGGCAACGCAGTTTCATGCAAAATGCCCGGATCGCGGCAGAGTATGTATCCATGGAGAGCTCATGGAAGAAAATCGGACAGAATAGAAATGAGTTTTTGTCTGCTTAGGGATAACAGTAAAATGAAACATGAACTTGATCGATGAAAAGACAGGTATTGGATTTACGTTTGCACACCTGGCTTTTTTATATACAGAGCAGTCATTTAGGTGTGTTAAGATTTTTCCTGATATGAAAAGGCTTTCTTATAATACACAGGATCCTTTTTCACCAGACTGAGTATTTTCTTTTTTAGAATATCCTTTGAATGCATCCTCTTTTTGAGTAAGCGTTTGGAAATAATGCAGCTTTTTTTGAATTATGTGCATTATGCATAGTCGCACAACAGGCTGATAAGCGGCTTGCAATCGTGTGTTTTTATGTTATCTTGTTCGCTACTCTTGAAATTTCCTTATAATAAGGGTAAACTTATCACATGAAGTTTTTGTCAAGGCAGGGATTGTGAATGTTTGGATATGTAGTTGTCAATAAACCAGAGCTAAAAATAAAAGATTTTGATACCTATCAGTCCTTTTACTGCGGTTTATGCAAAGCACTCCATAAGGATTTCGGACGCAGAGGACAGCTGACCTTAAATTTTGATCTCACCTTTCTGGCGATTTTGCTTACGGCATTGTATGAGCCGGAGGATCAGCTCGTCAGGGAGCGATGCGTCGTTCATCCGATGCACCGGCATGTAAAGCGGGAGAATGCTTATCTTCGCTATGCTGCGGATATGACGATTATTCTGACCTATCTGAAGTGTGAGGATGACTGGAAGGATGAGCATCGGCTGCAGGCCAGAAGCATGCTATCGCTTTTAAAGCGTCCGATGAAGCGTATGGAAGAAGCCTATCCCCATAAGATACAGGCAATCCGTGAGGCTTTGCAAAAGACAGCGGAGCTGGAGAAGGCGCAAAGCCGTGATCTGGACAGGCTTTCCTCCTTAAGCGGTGTGATGATGGCGGAAATCGTTACCTACCGGCATGATGAATGGTATGATACACTATATCGTCTGGGAGATTATCTGGGAAGGTTCATCTACATCATGGATGCCTATGATGATGTGGAAGACGATCGAAGGAAGGGACAGTTCAATCCGTTTCTTGAAAAAAGCGGGCAAACGGATTTTGATGAACGTGTCAAGGTCATTCTGGAGCTGATGATTTCCAACAGCGCCGATGCATTTGAAGCACTGCCGATTCTGCGGCATGCGGATATACTGCGTAATATCCTGTATGCGGGAGTCTGGACGAAATATGAAATGGTAAGAAAGAAAAGAACAGGTGAAAAAGATGGATGATCCGTTTAAGATATTAGGGGTGTCAAGGGATGCCAGTGAGGATGAAATCAAGCGTGCTTATCGCCAGCTTGCGAAGAAATATCATCCCGATGTAAACAAGGAACCCTACGCTGAAGAGAAATTCAAGCAGATACAGAATGCTTATCAGCAGGCACTGGATTATAAAAAGAACGGGGGAGCATTCGGACAGAATTTCAACGGCTACCAGCAGAATACCTATCAGCAGTCATTTTCCAATGATTACCAGGCAGCTGTCAGCTATATAAACATGGGGCGTTTTCAGGAGGCGATTCAGGTGCTGAACAGCATTCAGAATCGGGATGCATCATGGTATTATCTGTATGCCATCAGCAATTACAGTATCGGGAACCAGATTGCGGCGATGGAGGCGGCAGAGCGAGCATGTCAAATGGATCCGTCCAATCAGCAATACCGTCAGCTATATGCACAGATGCAGTCCGGAAGAACCCGCTATCAGAGTATGCAGAGTCCCTTTGGCGGTGGAGGATCAAATTTCTGCTGTCAGCTGATCTTATGCAATATGTGTCTTGGCGGGGGATGCTGTCCGGGAATCTATCTGTGCAGATAAAGTCGCATGGTTTGCGGCGTTAGCCTATGTACGCAGAAAGGTAATCAAAACAAATAGAGGAAGAGGTATGCAGAAATTGCGGTGCCCGGCTATTCATAAAGGAGATGCCCTGCGACAGAACAGGCGCTTGCCCGTGTACGAAATAGAAAAGCAAAGGATCGATTTCATCAGGTTCGTAAAGATGAAATTGATCCTTTTTGTCTCAAATGCATTGCGTGCCTACTGTATCGCACATAAGAACGCAGGCTGTATGTTTTTTACCTCTCCTCAGCCTGACGAAAGGCACCGTTGTGCGTTTCCTTTGCTCTGTACAAAGCCTCATCGGCAGCCTTGATCAGCTCCATATAATTATCATTGGGGCAGGCGATAATAGCACCGGAGGATAAGGTGATTGCGGGCATATTTCGTTTCTGGGCTTCCTTCGCCAGTGACAGATTGATATCCTCCATGATTTTTTCCGCTACACAGTAGTCACGCGTATTGGATACGAAGATGGCGAACTCATCTCCATGGAGTCGTGAAGCATAATCGACCGTACGGATTCGACCGACAATCATCTGTGCCGTCAGACGGATAACCTCATCACCGACGGAATGCCCATATTGATCATTGACAGATTTGAAATGATCGCCGTCAATCTTAATCAGGATTCCATTCTCATCCTCCTCCATTCCCTGTATGTGATGCTTAACTGTACTGCGGAAGGATTTCATATTCATCATACCGGTCAGCTCATCGATGGCTGCAGCCTTCTGGGCAGCCTGTAATGCAATTTCCAAACGCTTCTGTGTCTGACCCAGCTCCACATAGGCCCCCTTTAATTCACAGTTTTTCAGCTCTCTGCTGATCTGGCTCAGCACATAAATCAATATGATTTCCAGTATGAGCAGAGGAATAAGCCAGATTTGCAGGGTTGCGGACAGCATGGAATATACGGGTACGAGAATAAGATAATCAAACTCGTTTCCCTGCTGGATCAGTCCGAAGTATTTCTGATTCTGATAATCAACCAGCTGCATACCGTTATCCTTCAGAAGCGAGTTGAAGTCGGTGGAAAAGCTGTTTTGAAAATCATAGAAGGCCTGTGCATAGGAAGCCTCATCCTCCAGCTTCTTTCGATCCTCCTTTGAAATTGAGGAATCGGCCTGCTTCAGCTTGTTGTTTGCCTCTGTCAGCTGTTCTCTGTTTTCCTCAGTGCTCTGCATTAGGTTTCCGCCGAGATAATCCTCCTCGCTGCTGCCAATGATGGTGCCTTTTTTATCAAAAATGATCAGCTGCTCCTTATCATATGCCTGTAAAGAGGCGATAAGCTTCTGTATGTTTCCCATTTTTATATCATAGGCAAACACGGTTTTCTGATCCGGCTGCAGCTGTGAAATGGTGGATAGAATATAATGATTGGCAAAGCTCATATACGGCGGAGTGAACACGATTTCACCCTTCGCATCCACTGCATTGCGGTACCACGGACGTGTTGTGGCATCATATCCGCTTTTTTCATATTGCTCATAGGGCGTATCCCAGCTGTATAAATAGGAGTTCCTATAATACATATACAGGCCGTCAAAGGTATCACCCTCAATAGCCTGCAGCTGCTTATCCAGCTTTTTCAGATACTTCCAGATGACTGCCGGCTTTGGCTCTGCTTCCACCTCCCTTTCAAGCATGGTAGTGAACAGCTGAAAGGAATGCCGGTAATCATCCATAACACTTTGTACTTCCTCCTGTGACTGCAAAGCATGCGCATTCATATCCGCTTGGATTTGCCGGTAGGCATGATTGCCTATGATGATGCAGGCAGCAAGGTTGATAATCAGAAAGCCTGCGACATACCACAGCTGATGCTTTTTAAATAAACTGCGTTTCATATGGAACCTCCTCATTGGTTTCACCATAAAAGTTGAGTTTTAAGAAATATCTGTTATGTTCATTTTATCACAAAAAGGCGTAGTGCACATAAGAAAAGAAAATTCAGTATGCATTCTTTTAAATTGCTGAAAAGAATGCCTGTAATATCAACAAATGAAAGAATATTTCATATCGTATTTTATTAGCTGGCGGCTTTCAGGGCGGCTGGGCAAGGGTGGTGGATGATGCATTTGAAAGAGCTTGTCTGTGGAAAATCATCACCGAGGGGAAAATAGTGGTGGAAATATGTTTGCGTTTGTGAAAAACTGCACGATAAGCATTGACAAAGTAAGGAATTAGAGTATGATATATATGGATATTAACCGAGGGTAACATTTAGAAAGTTGGTAGTTGATTATGACGACATTGGATAACATTAAACCCGGACAGGGTGGCATTATACGGGCAGTTGGCGGACAGGGGGCGCTGCGCAGACGGCTGCTGGATATGGGATTGACGCCGCGCACGAACGTGCATGTAAACAAGGTGGCGCCAATGGGTGATCCCATGGAGCTGAATCTGAGAGGCTATGTTCTGACGCTGCGTCTGGAGGATGCCGCTAAGATTGAGGTAGATACGGAGGGGGCGAAATGAAGGATGTACTAATCGCACTGGCCGGTAATCAGAATTGCGGCAAGACGACACTCTTCAACCGACTGACCGGCAGCAACCAGCATGTGGGGAATTTTCCCGGAGTAACCGTGGAAAAGAAAATGGGGCAGATCAAATCGTTTAAGGAAGCTGCCTTGGTCGACCTGCCGGGAATTTATTCCCTGTCTCCTTATACGAGTGAAGAGGTGGTGACAAGGGATTTCATTTTAAAGGATGATCCGGATTTGATCATCAATATCGTGGATGCTACGAATATTGAACGAAACCTCTATCTGTCTTTGCAGCTGATGGAGCTGCAGAAGCCGATGGTGATTGCGCTGAATATGATGGACGAGGTGACGGCGAGTGGTAACAGCATTGATGTGCATACGCTGAGTGAGCATCTGCGCTGTCCGATCGTGCCTATCTCCGCAAGCAAAAATGAGGGGATCGATGAGCTGATCCGTGTGGTGAAAAAGCAGATTCGGGATGGAAAACAGGCAGTAAATCTGGACTTCTGCAAGGGAGAGGTTCACCGTGCCATTCATTCCATAGCCCATATTATAGAGGATCATGCGAAACAGGCAAAGGTTCCCATGCGTTTTGCCTCTACCAAGCTGGTGGAGGGAGATGAACCAATGCAAAGGGAGCTGAAGCTGCATCAGGATGATATCGATATTATAGAAAAAATCGTAAAAAGCATGGAGGATGCCTTACAGACAGACCGTGAGGCTGCACTGGCAGATATGCGCTATTCCTATATAGAGGAGCTGGTGGCTGACTGTGTTGTGAAACGGCATGCATCCTCAGCACAGGTGCGCAGCGAGAAAATTGACGGGCTGCTGACCCATAAATATCTTGGCATACCGATTTTTATTCTGATCATGCTGTGCATTTTCTATCTGACCTTCGGTCCGATTGGCGGCACTATGCAGACGCTGCTGGAGGATGGGATTGCCGTAGCATGTGATCAAATGGCTAACCTGCTGGCGTCCTTGCAGGTCAGTGACTGGCTGCAGGCGCTGATCATAGACGGTATCTGCAACGGTGTGGGAAGCGTACTGTCCTTTCTTCCTGTGATCGTAACGCTGTTTTTCTTCCTGTCTTTGCTGGAGGACAGCGGGTATATGGCCCGGGTGGCGTTTGTTATGGATAAGCTGCTGCGTAAAATCGGCTTGTCGGGCAGAAGCTTTGTGCCAATGCTGATTGGCTTTGGCTGCAGTGTGCCCGCTATCATGTCCGCCCGTACACTGAGCAGTGAGCGTGACCGGAAAATGACCATCGTTGTCACTCCGTTTATGTCCTGCAGTGCCAAGCTGCCAATTTACGGTATGATAACTGCTGCATTTTTTCCTGAGCATACTGCATTGATCCTGATCAGTGTATATCTGATTGGTATCCTTGTGGCAATCCTGTCTGCACTGTTGCTGAAAAGCACAATGTTTAAGGGAGACAGCGTGCCCTTTGTAATGGAGCTGCCTTCCTATCGTATACCGAGTGCAAAAAGTGTAGTGCTGCATATGTGGGAGAAGGCTAAGGATTTTCTGCGCAAGGCATTCACGATCATCTTTGTGGCCAGCATCGTTATCTGGTTTTTACAGAGCTATGATTTTTCCTTCACTGCAGTTGCGGATTCCGCAGATTCCATGCTTGCCAGCATCGGCACCTGGATTTCTCATATTTTTGCACCGCTGGGATTTGAGGACTGGAGAGCAAGTACCGCGCTTGTAACCGGAATCACGGCAAAGGAAAGTGTTGTTTCCACGCTGAGTGTACTGACCCAGACAAACAGCGATGCCGGTTTGAGTGCTGCTTTGCAGACAATTTTCACTCCGGTTTCCGCCTTTGCATATCTGTGCTTCACGGTATTGTATATGCCATGCATTGCCGCCTTCGCCGCAACAAGAAGAGAACTGGGATCCATCAGGCAGGCGCTGGGAGCTGTTGGCTACCAGACGATGGTTGCCTATCTTGTCGCATTCCTTGTCTTTCAGATCGGAAGTATGTTCTTCTGATTGGACAAAACCTGTATTCCTGCATATACTAAAGGTGAACAGGATGTGAGAATATGAATATTGCAGATGTTATTGTAATAGCGGTACTGCTTGCCATACTTGCGGTGATCGTTTATGCTACCAGACCGAAAAAAGGGAAGGACTCCGGCTGCGGCTCCTGTCACAGTGACTGCTCCAGCTGCTCTGCCTTTTCCAGCCTGTATGAAGATTATAAGAAGGATCAGGAGCAGGAATAATATATGAGCTGTCTTGTATGCTGTCCTGAATAAATATGGGATATGCGGAAATACAATAAGGTGTGCGGATGCTTTGCCAACAGCTTATGGCTTCGCTGAGGTTGCACCTGCTGTTCCTGTGTTTGGAATTGAATAATAAAAAAGCAGGTAATTTTAAAAAGGCCTGGTCTTCGGTTGTTTATGGATAAGGAATTCACATTTCTATTGTCATTTATAGTAATGTGAATTCTTTTTTTGACTTATCGTTAAATAGGGGAAGAAATATCTAAAGGTACTGACATCTGAAATTTTAACTTTCGTATGTAAATTCCTTCATGATAACGGTGTCTTGTGTGGTATAGTAT
>ERZ505997.373-NODE-373-length-9601-cov-5.75498_pt1 | contig 9601 bp, 9 predicted proteins | sample MGYA00513580_ERZ505997 | MGnify/ENA metagenome assembly ERZ505997
GGAGTTCAGACGTGTGCTCTTCCGATCTAGACCAAGATTTCGCTATTGCTTCCTCTCTACCATGCCGTACGATATGAAACTTGCAAGTCGCTCTTGAGTACGCTGGCAATTGCACCTCTTGAGATTTTTACCCTAGGTGTGTGTCATGCCCGTCACCAAAAAAGATGCCTGCTTTCGCTAGACATCTTATCATTCCCTTATTTATTTGTAATTGCCGCTTGTGCAGCTGCCAGTCTGGCAATCGGTACACGGAACGGACTACAGGATACATAGCTTAATCCCATGCGGTGACAGAAATCAATACTGCTCGAATCGCCTCCATGCTCTCCACAGATTCCCAGCTTGATTTCCGGACGGGTCTTTCTACCACCTGCTACTGCCATTTCAATCAGCTTTCCGACGCCCTTCTGGTCCACTCTTGCGAACGGATCCTGTTCAAAGATTTTCTTTTCATAGTAATCGTTCAGGAAGCCGCCTGCATCATCACGGGAGAATCCAAAGGTCATCTGTGTCAGGTCATTGGTTCCAAAGCTAAAGAACTCAGCTTCCTCTGCAATCTCATCTGCCAGTAATGCAGCACGCGGAATTTCAATCATCGTACCTACATGATATTTCATATCAAAAGCCTCACGCTTCAGAATTTCATCTGCCGTACGTACGACAACATCCTTGACAAATTTCAATTCTGCCTTATCGCCAACAAGTGGAATCATAATTTCCGGCTCTATTTTCCAATCCGGATGCTTGCGGTTCACGTTGATTGCCGCTTCGATTACAGCGGTTGTCTGCATTTCTGCGATTTCCGGATAAGAAATAGCAAGACGGCATCCACGATGACCCATCATCGGGTTAAATTCATGCAATCCGGTAATGACATTTCGCAGTTCATCCAAATCAATATTCATATCCTTAGCCAGCTGTGCAATATCATAAGAGCTTGTCGGCAGGAATTCATGCAGAGGCGGATCCAGATAGCGAATCGTCACCGGAAGACCATGCATTGCCTCATAAATTCCTTCAAAGTCTCCACGCTGCATCGGCAGAAGCTTGGAAAGTGCTTTTCTTCTCTGTCCTTCTGTTTTGGATACAATCATTTCACGGACAGCCTTAATACGGTCACCTTCAAAGAACATGTGCTCTGTACGTACCAGTCCGATTCCCTCTGCCCCAAATGCTACTGCCTGCGCTGCATCCTTTGGTGTGTCGGCATTGGTTCTGACCTTCAGTGTACGAACCTCATCCGCCCATTTCATAAAGCGTTCAAAGTCACCGGAAATCTCAGCCGGAACAGTTTTGATTTTGCGACCGTAAATATTACCGGTAGAGCCATCCAGAGAAATATAATCGCCCTTATTATAGCGTTCCTCATTTACTATGAAATACTTTTCTTCTTCATTGATTTTGATATCACCGCAGCCGGATACACAGCATGCTCCCATTCCACGGGCTACAACTGCCGCATGAGAGGTCATACCGCCACGCACAGTCAGAATACCCTCCGATACATGCATACCTTCAATATCCTCCGGTGAAGTTTCCAGACGGACTAAAATTACCTTGTGCCCCAGTGCCGTTTCCTCGATTGCTTCCTCTGCCGAGAACACGATTTGCCCACAAGCAGCACCAGGAGATGCCGGCAATGCACTCGCAATCGGCTTTGCACTCTTCAAATCCGCATCGTCAAAACGTGGATGCAGCAGGGAATCCAATTGCTTCGGCTCCACCATCATCAAGGCTTCCTCTTTGGTTATCATGCCTTCATCCACCATATCACAGGCGATTTTTAAAGCGGAGGCAGCAGTACGTTTCCCGTTACGGGTCTGCAGCATGAACAGATTACCCTTTTCAATGGTAAATTCCATATCCTGCATATTTTTATAATGACTTTCCAGCGCTGCACAGATTTCTGTAAATTTCTGATAGGCAGCCGGAGCGATTTCCTTCAGCTGATCGATGGTCTGCGGGGTACGGATACCTGCGACAACATCCTCACCCTGTGCATTCATCAGGAATTCACCATACAGCTTGTTTTCTCCGGTGCTTGGATTACGGGTAAAGGCAACACCGGTACCGCAATCATTCCCCATGTTTCCGAATACCATCATCTGTACGTTGACAGCAGTTCCCCAATCTCCCGGAATGTCATTCATCTTGCGATAGAAGATGGCACGCTGGTTGTTCCAGGAACGGAAGACTGCTTCAATCGAGCGATACAGCTGCTCCTTCGGATCGGACGGGAAATCCTCTTCCAGAGAATCCTTATAGAATTTCTTGAAGCGCTTTACCATTTCCTTCATGTCATCCGCATCAAGGTCGGTATCCTGCTCCACTCCTTTTTTCTCCTTCATTTCATCAATGATGTCTTCAAACTTCGCCTTGTTCAAGCCCATAACAACATCCGCGAACATCTGGATGAAGCGACGGTAGGAATCATATGCAAATCGTGGATTGTCCGTCAGCTTTGCGACACCCTCCACGACCTCATCATTCAGTCCTAAATTTAAAATGGTATCCATCATTCCTGGCATAGACGCACGCGCACCAGATCTTACGGATACTAATAACGGATTTTTCGGATCCCCAAACTGTTTTTGAGACAGTTCTTCCAATTTCATTAAATAATCAAAAATTTCCTTACGAATTGCTTCATTGATTGCTTCACCATCAGCATAATACTGGTTACATGCCTCAGTGGTAACAGTGAAACCAAAAGGTACAGGCATACCGAGGTTCATCATTTCTGCCAGGTTTGCGCCCTTACCGCCAAGCAGCTCTCTCATCTGCCCATTTCCTTCTGAAAACAGGTAAACATACTTTTTGCCCATTAAGCATTCCTCCTCTTATGTAATCGTTTACATTTGATATCTTATATTATACAGCATTTTCATATATTTTCCTAGTATTAGTTAAAAAGTTATGCAATTCACAAAGTGCTCCATTCACTATATGCACAGCATGTCAGAATATGCCGCTGTCTTCCTGTCGGCTTTTTCTTTCCCATACATTTGTCATGATGTCAAAACTTTGGAATCATGCTATACTTTCAGGGATATGGCAGCTGCTGCAACCGCAGGTTGACAAAACGCAAGAGGAGCTTGGTAGCACAGCTGCAGCCCTTTTGCTAGGATATAGGTGTGAGGTGAACTACTATGAAATTTGGAGAAAAACTACAGAAGCTAAGAAAAGAGAAGGGAATGTCACAGGAGGAGCTTGCCGCTCGTCTGCACGTATCCAGACAGGCTGTCAGCAAATGGGAGAATGATCAGGGCTATCCCGAAACGGAGAAAATGCTGATGATCGGAAACATCTTTTCCGTAACTATGGATTATCTGTTAAAGGACGAAGGAGGAGACCAGCCGCAGGAACAGGGCTTTTATGCGAGTCGGGAATGTGTACAGGGCTATCTGCAGCAGGAGAAAAGAATTACGCTGCGGATTGCTGTCGGGACGCTGCTCTGCATTCTTTCCGGGCTGCCGATTCTTATTTTCCCACAGCTGGAGGATGTCATGAGTGTCTTTTCAATGCTCATCATCGCCTTGGGAATCGCCGTGTTTGTATCCCTTTCCTTCGATAAGGATGAATACAAGATACTCAAACAGGAGCCACTGTATTTTGATCACGATTATCTGCAGGAGCTGAAGGGTGAACATGACGGACTGCAGAAAAAATTCAAGCGTCTTATTATCGGCGGACTGCTGCTGATATTTCTCAGCTGCATCATCGCGATTATCAGTGAGGATGTTTTGCATATGGAGGAAGGATTGCTGGATGCTGTCTATCTGCTGCTGATTTCCACTGCTGTCTTCCTGTTTATTTATGCAGGCTGCTCTATGGACACATATGAACTGCTTGTTGATAACGAGGCATATCGCAAAAAAAAGCATGGAGAACGCTTTTCCTGGCTGTATTATGTCACCATTGGCTGTGCTTCCATTCTCTATGTCGGCTTGGGAATGCTGTTTGGTAAAGAGGCATGGCGAACCGGCTGGATACTTATCGCCGTCACATGGCTTGTGACCTACGGCATCGTCAGCGGTATCAGTATGCGCAAGAAATAATGACAGCCTTAACCGGATAGCGAACTGCAAGAGATCTTCCCTATCCTTACCTGTGTAGTCATTTGTAAATAGATGCATCCATTCTGAAATACCGGTATTTCAGAAAAAAGCAAATCGCCTTTATGATAACGATTTGCTTTTTCTTTTCTTTTGCCATTATAAGAGCCTTCCCAGTCAGAAAAACGAACAGAGCAGTCTGTCCGTTTTCTATATAACTAACCCGCAAACTGGGCGTCATACAACCCCTTTTCCATATTTCCGCTGACAATGATAACATGTCCTGCAAATATATCGCCGTCATCATAATACAATTCAAACTCCCCATCCTGTGACACGTTGACAGACTCTATCCGGATACGACGTATAAATTCATCAGCACACAGCTCATCTTCGTCTTCATCCTGCCACTCAATTGCACAGCTGAGTAATTGCTCGGCAGCGTACCGGCGGGCTTTTTTATCCCATGCAGCGGCATCCTCCTGCAGCTGCGGCTGTTTTACATTTCGCTCCAGTACATCCACCAGCAGCAGACAGGCACCGGCAGGAATCTCCTGATTTGACCATATCGTTTTTTTCGGCAGGGATTCCCGCACCTTTAAACGATAAATCGTTTCCTTTTTCAAACGAAACACTTTTCCCGGTTTTTCATTTTCCTTTTCACTCAGCATCCACTGCAGTACCTTTTTCTCCTGCTTCAGCTCTGCAGTTTTACCATCTATGTGGGCAAGCAGCCGCATACTGGCTGTCCAACAGCTTTCCCCTTTCATACGGCAGGAGCCTGCATCATCCTGTGTCAGTGCATAGATTTCCTTGATTTCTTCCGCAAAGCCTTCCTCAAACTTCTTTTTTTCTGTTCGTTCCTTCCACATTGCAGCTCTCCCTTTCTTCTGAAAACGGGATATTTCCAGTTTGGAAACATCCCGTTATACACAAATGATACCAATAGAGCTTGACCTGTTCTTATTTCCGTTCTTCCTATATACCCTTTCGTTTCACAAGCTCAGCAAACGTTTTATCTTTGCCCGTCCTATTTTTTCCCCAACAGACGGAACATATTCTTCTTATAGACCTCTACGCCAGGCTGATTGAACGGGTTGATATCCAGCATATAGCAGGTAATAGCACATGCCTTGAAGAAGAAATAGCACATATAGCCAAAGCTTTCCGCACTCATATCGTCCAGTGTCAGAATCAGATTTGGAACACCGCCTGTTTCCTCGTGTGCTTCCAAAGTTCCCTGACACGCCATTTTGTTTACCCAGTCAACGGATTTTCCTGCCAGATAATTCATACCATCCAGATTATCCGCATCTTCCGGGAAGTTCAGATCCAGCGTCGGCTTGTCGATCAGCAGCAGTGTCTCATACAGAACCTTTTTCCCGTCCTGTACGAACTGTCCCAGAGAATGAAGATCAGTTGAGAAGTTTGCACTTGTCGGCAGATTTCCCTTGCATTCCTTTCCTTCACTTTCTCCGAACAGCTGCTTCCACCATTCCGCAACCATTGTCATCTGTGTTTCATAGCTTACCAGCATTTCGACATCTTTACCCTGATTTTCCAGAATACGGCGGCATACCGCATACGCATACGCTGCATTCTTGTTCAAATCCGGATCCTTTAAATCCTCATATGCTTTTTTCAGACCGCTCATGATCGCATCGGTATCAATACCTGCCACAGCAATTGGAAACAGTCCCACCGGTGTAATGACGGAGAAACGTCCACCGATATCATCTGGAATTACAAAGGTTTCATAGCCTTCCTTGTCGGCAATCGTCTTCAGCGTACCTCTTGCCTTATCCGTTGTCGCAACAATTCTCTTCGCGGCTTCCTCTTTCCCGTATTTTTCTTCCATAAACTGCTTCAGCAGTCGGAATGCCAGCGCTGTTTCCGTCGTTGTACCGGATTTGGAAATTACATTGACTGCGACTTCCTTATCCTTGATGTACTCCATAACCTGCGCAATATACGTGGATGAGAATGTATTACCAAAGAAAATGATTTCCGGTTTTTTATCACTGTACATTCCATTGATCATTTCAACGGCAGCTCTGGCTCCCAGATAAGAACCACCGATACCACAAACCATCAGTACATCGCATTTTTCGCGGATGTCAGCCGCAACGCTCTTTAATCTTGCATACTCTTCCTTGTCATAATTGTTTGGCCATTCCACCCAGCCGACATAGTCGTTTCCCTTGCCGGTCTTGTTGTGGAGATCCTCATGGCATTTGGTAACGATGTCCTGATAACCTGCAATGTCTTCCTTCAAAAATGCATGCTTTGTGTCTAATTTCATCATATGCGTTTTCTCCTTTTACTTTGTTGCCTCTTCGATCCACTGATCCAGATGCTCCGCCAGTGAAGTAAACCCGATATTCATCTGCGGCAATTCGTGGACGAATCTGCGTTTTCGCATGGAACGAGCTTTATTTGCTTCTACAGCTTTCAAGGACAGCTTGAAATGCATGCCGTCTTCATCGACATCCAGAATTTTCACCTTTACACGTTCATTGACCTTGACATACGTATGCACATCCCGCACGAAGCGCTCACTGATTTCAGAAATATGAATCAATCCGTTGTGCTTGCTGTCCAGATAAACAAATGCGCCGTAGGGCTTGATTCCGGTAACGACACCTTCCACGACCTCTCCAACCATATAATGCATCCACTCACCTCATTTCATCATGCTTATTATATCATATCTTTTCTGATTTTGTGTTATAATAATATGGCAGAGAGCGTAAAAGGCTGATGATTCGCCGGTAACTGCTGATAATGGATGCGGAATACACAGATTCCCATGCAATACCGATGGGGATGATTCCACCGTGTTTCTAGTTCCATATATCTGCATAAACAGCAGCGAAACGTTATACATACAGCACTCTGGACTATATGAGGTGATACAGACATGAGTTCGATTTACCCCCTGGTGGCTGCCCTTCTGGCAAATGTCATTGCCCAGGTTCTAAAGCCGATCGTGCTTTATTTCCGTACCAAGGAACTGGATGTGCATCAGTGCATCGCCTGCGGAGGCTTTCCAAGCTCACACAGCTCTACGGTAACAGCCCTGACGATTGCAATCGGCATGAATGAAGGCTTTGATTCCGCCCTCTTCGCGATTACCTGTGTATTCAGCTTCATCGTTATTTACGATGCAGCCAATGTCCGCTACTACGCAGGCAGAAATATCCAGCTGACAAAGCAGCTGATCAGCGATTTGGAAACATTGAAGGGTTTGAAATTCAACGATCCGATATATCACGAGAAGATCAAAAGCGTTCTCGGCCATAAATTCATTGAAATACTTGGAGGTATCCTGCTGGGCATACTGGTATCCCTGTCCATGTATCAGCTTATCCATTAGAGAAAGAAGGAATAGGATGCAGACTAAGATAGATGAAATCAAGCAAACCATTGAAAAAATACGTCCATACATACAAAGAGACGGCGGCGATGTTGAATTCGTATCCTTTGAGGACGGCATTGTCGGTGTGCGTCTTCTGGGAGCATGCGTCGGCTGCATGTCCATCGACGATACCATTCAGGGAGGTATTGAGGCGATTCTTCTGGATGAGGTGGAAGGTGTCAGTGGCGTTGCGCTGATTGAGTAGTTATAAGACAAAAAAACACATGCTGCAGTTTATATTTTTAAATCCTGCTGTCATGTGTTTTTTCATATCCTCAAACATACTGTCTTTATTATCCGATGCAACTATTTACTTGTGATACGGGTGATGTTTTTCAGCTGTATGGAAATCGTTCCGTCCGGCTGATTTTTAAATTCCACAAAATCACGGGAATTCATATAATCCACCGGAATAATGATTTCGATTCCCTTGTCTGTTTTTATCTTCTGTACCTTGTCCGAGCGTGCCGGCTTCACATATTCCACCTCAATCGGCTTTTCAACGCCCTGCTTGCGCAGTTCTTCGCGAAAATCATCACGGGCAAGCGGCTTCTCTGCAAACAGCAGCTCTGCGACCTCCTCAATTTCAATCGGTGTCTGCTGCTCGATATTCTCTTTGATGATACTTTTCATTTTCGGAACGACCTCCATCTGATCCAGGTCGTATTTATCGCTGATTTCCTCTGTGATTTTCGCCAGTGAGGATACCGCTTCCTTGTAAGAGGGGGAGGTTGTGCTTTCCAGTATGATATCCGCAAAGAAATTCACCTTCTCCGCTTCAATTTCGACCTTGCTTTCCACACAATGCAGCGCATAATCACTCAGCTCTACGAGAAATGCCTTATCCGCCTTGACCAGAGAGGAGGATAGCAGCGTGCGATAGGGGATGATTTCATTCCGCATACCGGCTTCCTCCTGTACAAGCGTATGTGTAATCCCCTCACTGTAGGCATTGTCGATGACCAGCAGATAGCGCCTTCCCTCTTCCATCACCTGTGCAATCAGCAGATCGCTTGGATAGTATAAGGCACATCGCAGCTTTGCATCGAATATATGGCATGCAAGCTGCTCACTGAGCTGTTCAAAACTTTGTTCCTGCAGCTTATAGCTGTCCAGCCACTGCTTTACCTGCGAGCTTTCCTTGAATTTTCCGCTCTTTTTGGAGGAGCTTGAAAAAACCTTGGATGCCTTGGTCTGCATCATTTTTTCAACCTCCGGCTGCAGCTCCTGCATACAGGCGGTACTCATAATACATGTATTCTGTTCACAGTCCAAAACGTGGACAATCACCTTTTCAAAATCCGGCATAAGCTCCCTCTTTCCTTTTGATAGACATTCCTGTTCAATCCATGTCTTTGCCTGTTTATGATACCCCATTTTGCAGTCTTTGCATAGTATGAATTGTCTCTGAATTTAAAAATCACAAAATGTTCACATGATTTATTCACAGAGTAGTGCTATAGTAATATCAATGTAAAAAAGGTGGTCATGGAATGCAAAAAGCGATTTTTTCCAGAATTGATTTGAATAACGCCAACAATGATCTGGCTCAGGAGTATCTGAGCTGTATCCGGGATCTGCTGCATCTGCATGATGTACAGGACCTCAAAACATTTACACAGCATATGAATACATCGAGATTTCAGCACTCGCTGAATGTCTCTTATTATACATTTCTGATAGCACGGCGATTCCATCTGGATTCCTGCAGCGCCGCAAGAGCCGGCCTTCTTCATGATCTGTATCACTATGACTGGAGAAATCTGGATAAGGAAGAGCGTCCCATAGAAGGAAGACACTGTGCCGTACATCCGCAGATTGCTTTGGAAAATGCACGTAAGGCAACCTTCGTTAATACGATTATCGAAGATGCTATCGTACACCATATGTGGCCGATGACTCTGCGCTGCCCCAAAACAAAGGAGGGCTGGGTTCTGCAGGCTGTTGATAAATACTGCGCCATCAGCGAAATTCTTTTGCAGGGTGGAAGAAGAGTGCGATATTCCAGACTTGCTATTTCACTGGCTGCACTGCTTTCCTTCAGCATTCGATAGCACTTATATACAGATAATGCTGTGTTTGGGATTCATTTCCGGGCACAGCTTTTTTCTTTTATCGAGATCGGAAG
>ERZ505997.388-NODE-388-length-9208-cov-7.69048_pt1 | contig 9208 bp, 7 predicted proteins | sample MGYA00513580_ERZ505997 | MGnify/ENA metagenome assembly ERZ505997
CTTCGGTAAACAACTTGCCCAGCATACCGATCTGGTGGACACCGATCGCCATAACTCCAGCAAAAGGTCCTGGACCTACCACACGGACAAAAATAATCGCATAAACCAGCTCGGGAAATGCCCGCAAGATATTGCAGATCATTTTGCCGATTTTTGCGACCCAGGGTGTCGAGGTCCATAGGTTGGCGGCACTCAGCAAGGTCACTGGAATCGCGCAGACTGTTGCAATCATCGTTCCTAGACAAGCGATCCCGATCGTCAGTAACAACAAGCTCCACAGATCTTCCCCACTGCCGTCATAAAAGAAGGACCAGTCTGGCTGACTCAGCCCTTGCAAGACATCTCTTCCCATCGCTAAGGAAAAGGTGCTTAATCCAGAATAATCCAGCGTCGCAGCGGATAAAACTAGTAAAACAGCAAAGAGTCCCCATAACAGCCAAGTCGTTTTCTTCACTTCTCTGATCATCATAGGAAAGACCTCCTTACCCGCTCACTGAGAAAATCAACGATCGCTACCGTCAGCAAAATCGTCAAGATAATGATCGAGACCCGCTCATAATTCAACAATGCCAATGAGGCGTTCAAGATTACCCCGATCCCGCCGGCACCCACATACCCTAACACCGTCGAAGCTCGAACATTGACTTCAAAGGCATAAAAAGTATAGCTGGCAAACTGGCTGATGACTTGAGGAATGATCGCCCAAACGGTCACTTGAAATTTATTCGCTCCTACCGCCGCTGCTGCTTCGATTGGCGCAAAATCAATGGTTTCGATCGCTTGGAACATCAGCTGTGAAACCATACCAAAGGTAAAGACCGCGATGGTCAAAACACCAGTGGCTTCACCGATCCCAAAAATCGCTACGAACAATGCCGCCAACAATAGGTTGGGAATCGTCCGCACCAGCCCTAAGAGAAAACGCATCGGCACCGAGACCCAACGGCTTTCTGTCACGACTGTCGTCGCCAACAGACTCACCGGTATTGCTGCGACTACTCCTAAAACAGTGCCTAAAAAGGACATCTGCAATGTCTTGATCAAGGGCATCATCAGTTGCGGTAGATAACTAAAGTCTGGGTGCAAAAAGCGAGCCATGAAAGCCGTAATCTGGCTGCGATTCGACCACACTTGTGCAAAATCAGCCCCTGTGATCCAGGCACTACTTTGAAAAAAGAGCAGCAATAAAAGAACCAGCAGCAGGTGTTTGTACCAATTAAAATGAACTGTTTCTTTCAGTTTCATCGATTTCTCCTGCCTTTTCTTCAAAAATTGCTTTGCCATAGATTTGTTCTAAACGCTGATCTGTCAAAGCGGCTGCGTTGCCGTCAAAAACGATCGCACCTGCTTTTAAGGCAATGATCCTTGTCGCATACTGACGAGCCAAGGGAATCGAATGCAGATTGATGACAATCGTTTTGCCCATTTCTTGATTGATCTTCTTCAGATCCTCCATCACTTTCTCTGTCGTGATGGGATCTAGTGATGCCACAGGTTCATCTGCTAAAATCACCGGCGCTTGTTGGACCAAGGCACGGGCGATGGATACCCGCTGCTGTTGCCCTCCACTCAACTGGTCGCTTCTCGTTTGCAGTTTGTCTGACAAGCCGACAGTCGCTAGCGCTTCTTTCGTTCTTTCGTAGTCTTCTTTCGTAAACAACCCTAAAATACTTTTCCAGGTCCCGTAATACCCCAAACGCCCAGACAAAACATTTTTTTGAACGGTACTGCGTTTGACCAAATTGAAGCTTTGCGAGATCAATCCGATTTGTCGACGAATCAAGCGCAATTCTTTTTTATTGGCTTTCGTGACTGATTTGCCGTCTACCCGAATATCTCCTTCAGTGATTGGCACTAAGCGATTGATCGAGCGCAAAAAGGTACTCTTACCAGCACCACTCAAACCAATGATTGCCACAAATTCTCCTTGTTCAATCGTTACATCTATGTTCTGTAATCCTTTGACCCCATTTGGGTAGACTTTGGATACATTCTCAAAAGTTATCATCTGTTTTCTCCATTATGTAGGGACCGCGGCAAAGTTTCCCCAATCGGTCACGGTCTATTTCACTAAAAAATGCACTGGTACTGCGTATTCCACCTATTCCCCTAGTAAATCGCTGCACATCTCCGTGTCCCGTTATCCTTCTACCGCAATCCCTGATTTTTTACTCTGCTGCTCGTTGTGTATAATCGCGAATGGTATCGTAAGCAGAATCTGCTGCTTCTTCATACCCTTGGTGTCCCCACAAGCTCATTGCTTCGGCACCCTCTTCATCATCTGCCATGTTCAAGAACACTTCTTTAATCTGCTCTTTTAGTTCAGCATCCATCGTCGGTTGAACGGCAATGGCGTCATTCGGGATGTCCCCTTCGGTTAAGTAAAGAACTTTTAGATCTTCGAATAAATCGTTATCTGGGAAGCTTGACGCAAAGACATTCCGTGCCCCTTGAAACACAAAGGCGGCATCCATCTGACCATTCAAGACTGCAGTGATCTCACTTGGAATATCGTTCACCGTCGTTAATGTAGCATCCGTCGTTGGATCAACTCCTGCATCTTTCAACTCGGCAACTGGGTAAATATAGCCGCTGGCAGAGTTTGGACTCAATGTGGCGATTTTTTTCCCTTTTAAGTCCGTCAATTCTGTCATATCGCTATCCGCACGGACCAAGATTTCCCCTTTGAAGGTATTGGTTTTTTCCCCTTCTAATGGCAAGCCCGTCTCTGGATCATAAGCACCTAATTGAGAAGTCAAAATCGCTTCAGCTGCATCCATGTCTTTGGCCTGAACATAAGCGGCTGGCGGCATGATCCCTAAATCAACTTGTCCAGAAGCCATCGCTTCTACGATCGTCGAATAATCCGTTGCTAACGTTACTTCTACTTCACGGTCTAATTTTTTTGATAAATACTCAGCAAACGGTTTTGCTTTGGCTTGCATCGAGCCGTCATTATTGGTCGGTACGAATTGTACCACCAGCTTTTCTTTTTCGGCTGCGGCACTGCTGTCGCTGCTGCTGCTCCCATTCCCACAGCCAGTCAATGCGGCAACTAACGCAATTCCTAACATTCCTTTAACAATTCGTTTCAATGGCATTTTTTCTCCTCCTAATGGTTTGACGCTTTCTTACATTCAAATCATACCAAGTATCCCATCAAAATGAAGTGACACATGTCCTATTTTACCTTATTTTTACATACAATTTACATTAGATTTTATTTATCGTTCGTGTTGAGTCGAAAGGGGAACTAAGCTATACTTAAAGAAAACCATTCAGGAGTGGCTGATTCCCATGAAAAAAATCGATGATACCGCACGCCTCAGTAATTACATTGACACATACGATCTGCAATCTTATATGGACAATGATTTGTTAGCGATGGCCACTTTGCATTCCTTTGAAAAAGAAGAGCACCTGATTCGAACGGGTACGCCTTCTGAATACTTGTATTTTCTCGTAGAAGGAACCGTGATGGTCTATTCCTTCTCTTCGGATACCCAAACGATTTGTATTGATTACGCCAAGCCAGCTGCACCTTTAGGAGAAGCTTCCTCTTTATGGGAACTCTTGCCGAAAAGCAGTGTCAAAGCCGCTTCTGCTTGCGTCTGTGTCTGCATCCCTTTGAATCGCTACCGCAACACCTTGCAACAAGACGTCCGCTTTTTGCAAACCATCTGTCAGTTGCTCAGTTCCCGCTTGAATTCGGGGATCAACTTAGCGAATTCATTGACGGAACCTGTAGAGACACGGTTGGCCAAATTTATTCTTGCGCATCAAGAAAATCAACACTTTTCCTTTCAGTTGACCACCTGTGCCGCAATCTTGAATGTCAGCTATCGCCACCTGCTACGAACCTTTACCAGCTTTCGGGAAGACAAGCTGATCGAAAAACAAAAACAGGGCTATGCAATTCTCGATTTCCCCGCTTTAGAGTCGCTTGCCGAAAATTTAAGCCATGTGTAAGGATCAGTTCCCAAGAATGTTCGGGTTTTCCCTGAGTAGGCATTCCTGATGTTGGTCTTGCTCTTAACTCGCGCTGTGACAAGCGTTTGCCACCGAAGAAGGCAAGCGAGACCGGCAACTGCGCCTTATTTTCTTACAAAAAACCCGATCCTTGCTGATATTCAGTCGAGGATCGGGTTTCTTTTGCTTATTTTACGATGGCTAAGAAGTCTTCTCCTTGCAAGACATCGGTTTGATTCATATCCATCACATCTAAATATTGCGGGGTATTCGTCACAACGATTGGTGTGATTGCGGATAAGCCGGCTGCTTTGATCGTATCTAGATCAAATTTCACTAACAAATCACCGCGTTTGACTTGATCGTCTTGTTTAATAAAGACCTCAAAGCCTTTGCCATCTAGTTCCACGGTATCCATACCAATATGCATCAAGACTTCTGCTCCATCCGTGGTGGTCAAACCAACGGCATGGCCGGTAGGAAAGAGCGTCGTGATGGTGCCATCTGCCGGCGCATACAAAGCCCCGATGGTCGGTTCGATGGCGATGCCTTTTCCTAATGCACCAGAAGAAAAGACTTGGTCTTTGACTTCTGCTAAGGGAACCACTTTGCCTTCTAACGGACTGCTGAGGATCACTCGTTCTTTAGACGAACTCTCTGTGGGTGCTGCTGGCTCTTTCGCTGGTGCTGCACTGGCATCGGTTGCTGGCTGATCTTCAAAACGTAAGAAGAAGGTCAAGACAAACGCGGCGCCAAAAGCGATAGCCGTTCCGATCGAAGCTGCGATCAGACCACTTAGATCTTTCGTATCTTGTGGGATAAAAGAAGGCAGGCTTAGTAAGCTGACTAACCCAAAGGTATAGTTTTCGACTTGGCTGAAGCCAATAAAGGCTCCCCCGATGGCACCACTGATACACGCGGCGATAAATGGTTTTTTCAATGGCAAAGTCACCCCATACACCGTCGGTTCTGTGATCCCAAAAATTGAGGTGATCGTTGAAGAAAGGGCCAACCCTTTCAGTTTCACATTTTTTGTCATAAAGAATACTGCTAGCGCTGCACCCCCTTGAGAAAGGACAGCTGGCAACAGCATCGGCACCATCGTATCGACACCGGTTTGACTGAGATTCAACATCATGATCGGTACAAAGCCCCAGTGCATGCCAAACATCACAAAGACTTGCCATAAACCACCCATGACAGCCCCGGCGATCAGTGGGCTAAAGTGGTAAATGCTGTCGTAAGCACTACCTAACAAGTTTCCTAAAATCGTTCCTAGTGGACCGACGACAATAAAGGTCAATGGCGCCATGATCAAGAAGACCGCTAAAGGCACACAGATGATCTGTAAGAAGCTAGGAATGACTTTTTTAAAGAAACGCTCCACATAGCTTTGTAAAAAGACCGCTAAAATAATCGGAATGACGGAAGACGTATAAGCACTCGCACCAATAATGACCGGTAAGCCTAGGAAACTCAACGTTTGTCCTGCCAAAGCGGTAATGTTTGGATGAACCAATGCCATCGCTAAGGAAACCGCTAGAAATTCATTGGTACGAAACTTCTTCGCTGCAGTAAAAGCCAACATCACTGGTAAATAGGTAAATAACCCATCGGCAATCGCATACAATACAGTGTAGACACCAGAATCAGCTGCCAGCCAATTCAAGGTGACTGCCAGCGTCAAGAATCCTTTTAAGACCCCGGCACCTGCCATTGCGCCTAAAAACGGCGTGAAGATCGACGAAATAATATCCACCAGTTGATTCAACAGGTTGCCTTTGTCGCCTTTGCTGTCTGCTTCGCCATCGAAGTTCGCTACTCCATTCAATTCACGATAAACATCGCTGACATGACTGCCGATCACCACTTGGTATTGTCCGCCGCTTTGAACGACTTGGATCACGTCGTCGTCTTGATTCAAGCGTGCCGTATCCGCTTTGTGCTCATCTTTTAATTTGAAACGCAAGCGGGTCGCACAATGCACCACGCTGTTGACATTTTCTTTTCCACCCACCGCATCGAGGACGCGAACGGCAATTTCTTTATTTGAACTCATTTTTTCAACACTCCTTTTTTAATAAAAAAACCCAGATTGAAAAAACGACCGTCCAACGAGTCTTTTCCTCGCTGACTGTTGTCTTTTCAATCTGGGTATTGCCTGCCTGACAGTAACAATCCGTTAATGATTGAATGTTAATTGGTTTGATCATTGACGACACGTTCGATGTGGATCGTTAAGTAGATCATTTCTGATTCACCGATCGATTTGTCGTAGGTTTTGATCAAGTACTCGTTGATCCGTTGGACCGTTTGAAACGCTTTAGGGTACTTCGATTGCACAAGGGCAAATAAAAATTCATCTTTTTCCCCCGAAAGTTCATCGCTTAAATAACGCTGCGCAAAATACTGCAAATGCGTGGTGATCCGTTGATAATTCAAGGAATCTGGGTTAAAGACTCGTCCATAAAAGCGACTGATGATCGCCAGTACGTCACGTACGATTTCTACCGCTTGCATCGTGGTTTCCATCGTGCCATTGGCTTGTTCGCTATTGACGATATGAAAGGCGATAAAGCCGATCTCCGATTCTGGCAATGTAATCCCGAAGACTTTTTCAAAATAAGCAACGGCATCTGCTGCAACCGCATACTCTTTTGGATAAAACTTGCGGGTCTCAAACAACAATGGATTCGGCAGCTCAATGCCTTCACGTGCCCGAACCAGCGCATAATGGATATGGTCGGTCAGGGTCAAATAAATATTTGGCGACAGCTCGATCCCCAAGGATGCTTCCGCATCATCCACCACTTGCTTGACAGCTTCGACTTCTTCCACAGGAATGTCTGAAAACAATTGCTGAAACTGATTTGCGGTAAACGTATCCTTTAACACAAATTCTTTTTCGACAAAGGCTTCATCCACTGGATCGCCGACCTTCTTCTTAAACGCAATGCCACGACCCATATAGATCACTTCCTGACCGGCATCATTGGTCGAGATGACGACATTATTATTTAAAATTTTTCCAATAATCATCGCTTTCCCTCACTCCAAAATAAAAAAACCTAGAATCTCCCCGTTAGCGCGCTGCGGTCAATTCTGGTTTTGCCTGCCGAACAGTAACAATCCTTGTAACTGAAAGAATAATAACACACCCCTGTGGCAGATGCAACCCTTTTCAATCAGAATTTCTGCAACGTGCTTTTCCTTTGTTATACCATTGAACAATTCTCCTTGCAACATCCTTCACTATCTAAATTGAGTTGTTTTTTAATAAAAAAGGAACGGCCCAGTTGCAGCCATTCCTGATCTATCAGAGTTGCTTTCTTTGCTGTCCCATGCGCCGCTCTTTCATCGCCGTGCCTAACGTGCCATAGGTGAAGACCGCGATCCCCAGCCAAATAAACGCAAAGGCGGAAAATTGGGCCAGTGAATAGGTTTCGTGAAACAAAAAGATGGCCAACAAAAGCATGATCGTCGGGTTGACGTATTGAATAAACCCAAGCGTAATGTAAGAAACATTTTTCGCGGCTTCCGCAAACAGCAACAGCGGAATAGCCGTCACGATCCCGGCACCCATCAATAAGAGATTGGTTTGCAAGGGATAATTCATAAAGCCGACGGTTGAAAATCCTAAAATATACACGAGCGCAAAGGGGAAAATCACCATCGTTTCGATCGTTAACCCAGTAACCGAACTAATGGGGATCCTTTTTTTGATCAAGCCATACGTACTAAAGGAAAAGGCCATGATCAGTGAGGCATAAGGAATCGTTCCTGTTTGGATCGATAATAAGATTACCCCGATACTTGCCAGCAGACACGCCAGCATGCCAGTACGACTAAGACGTTCCTTCAAAAAAACGGTTGCTAACAAGACATTGACTAGCGGATTGATGTAATAGCCTAAGCTGGCTTGCATCACGTGGCCCGCACTCACCGCGAAGATAAAAGTGAACCAGTTGATGGAGATCAGCACAGACGCTAAAACGATCAGTCCAGCAAATGCTTTGTTCTTCCACAGCAGACGCGCTTCTTGTAAAAATTGCGTTTTCTTCCCGGAAAGCACGATAAACAACACCATAAAAACAAAGGACCACAAGATTCGGTAGCACATCGTTGCTAACGGCGAAACCCCAACGATTATTTTCCAATATAGTGTGACCAAGCCCCACAAGACATAGGCAGACAACCCAAAATAAACGCCTCTATTCTTCATTTTCTCCCTGATTTTTTTCCATTAAAGCAAGTCTTTCCTGAAAAAAAATACTCCTCCTAAACCATAAGTTATCTTATTATATCGAATTTTTTGGTTTTTCATAGAGTTTCATGAAATAAATCAAGAAAAGCACCCTTCAAAGAAAGGTGCCCCTCTTTATTCCAGTGGTTCTTCTGCCCCTTCTAGCCAAACGGCTTCTGGTTTCTGATCACGAATCAAGAATAGCCCCGTTGCAAACAGCAGTCCAGAAGCGATCGTCATCAATAAGAAAGAAACATTCATCCCATGAAGCAATGCACTTGTTCCTGTTAAGGTCGTGCTTTTTTGCGCCACACTATTCATGATCCCGACAAATAATGCTGTCCCGATGGCGCCTGCCACCGTTCGCAAAGAAGTCAATAACGCTGTTCCATGTGCCGTCAGCTGCGGTGGAATATTTTTATTTCCCCACGTCACAAAAGGCATCAACAAACAGCCGGTGGCGGCACAGCGCAGCATGTTCAAAACCACTGCTACCCAAATACCCGTGTGCATATGGATAAAATACATGCCGATGTTGCTCAAGACCAGTGAGCCGCCGCCAAAAAGCGTCAACAGACGGATGCCGACTTTGTCATAGATTCGCCCAGCCACGGGACTTAAGAAAGCCGAGACCAGAGAGCCTGGCAAAACGACTAATCCCGAGATCGTCGCTGATTTACCTAAAATCGACTGCACGTATAGCGGCATCAGCATCGCCGAACCCATCAAGACCAAGTAAAGCATGATACTGCCAAAGACACTGATGGCATACTCTTTTGTTTTTAAGACCCGCAGATCCAAAAATGGGGTTTCCGCTCTTAACTGACGGAAGACAAAGAAGACCCCTGCTACCAAACCGAGCCCTAAGGTTCCTAAAACGGGTAAGCTGAAAAAGTCATAGCTGCCGATATTGCCAAAGCCTAAAGTGATCCCACCAAAGGCGAAGGCACTCAAAACAAAAGAGGTCTGATCAAATTTGCTGTTGCTTACTGGCAA
>ERZ505997.395-NODE-395-length-9125-cov-6.10397_pt1 | contig 9125 bp, 10 predicted proteins | sample MGYA00513580_ERZ505997 | MGnify/ENA metagenome assembly ERZ505997
TCATACGAAAAGTATATCCATGTATGCCAAAGCGAGAGCGATGGAGTAGAGGTACGGTGAACGTACCAGTTACGTGTATCTGAACACGAGCAAAAAGTTTTGATGAATGTGCAAGCATTCATTGGAAGCCGCCTGCTCTATAGCTGGCGGTAGTTCACTTTCCTTGGAATCTGTGCGGTTGTCATCGGTATGTTTCATGAGCAGGACACCTATGCCGTGTTGAAGCAGGAGGTACTGCTGTTTGACTATGAATACAGGAAAGAGCTTTGCAGGGAATATCAGGTACGGCGGAAAAAATATGGATTTGTGGCCGTTCCCTGCTGCATCCTGTTTGTTGCGGGAATCGTTGCATTGGCTGCCACGAAGCGCGGTTACCTTCCATGGAGCGAATACCATGCTTTTATATTTCTGGGTTTAGCCGCAGGGCTTTAGGGATTTGTGTATACCGCAGGGATGCTGGATGCCTATGAGCAGCTTGTGGAAAATGAGAAATACACGGGACGTCTGCTATTTAAGCTAGAAAGAAAATACGAACAAAGATTGATTAGCTTTCATGCTTTCACAGGCTTGCGTGCCTGCCGTGTTAAGGTGGACAACAGTGCCTGTGAGGTGTCTTTGCAGATACCGCTGCATGATGCAGGTAACGTGATGACTGCTGCAAATCCGGCGTGTTCAGTGCTGTTATTATAATGCACGGATTTCCATGATTTCGGGAATCCGTTTTTTTCTTTATTGTATATAAAAGTCACACTCTGTTAGAATTGTATTCATTCCTAGCGTAGTGTGCCTTTTATGCTTGCGTATGGACAGTAAAATACTTACAAGTATTTAAAAAAGAGCATGATACTGATGACTAGACCAATCGCCCCTATGACAAGGAAGATTATACCGATACCGGCTGCTTTCTTTCTACGCTCAATCTCGGATTGACTATCTGGGGACAGATCAATGAGTGGATAGTTTCTTCTGCCAATAAGATAAAGAAGCAATCCACTTGTATGATTGCCGTTCATTGCAAGAAATCCCCAAAGCTTTGGATGCTTCAATCCCCTTGCTGTAGCGTCGATCACAGTAATATGATAGATCTGATAGATCATTTCCAATGCTCCTACAATAAGAACAGCACCACTGATAACTGCTGAAATCATCATTTTTGTTTCCATATTTTCCTCCTATAATTTTTTTATAATCTGATAAAGTAAAGCAGCAGAGCTGATGATAGCAAAGCAGAAGACACCTATCAAATAATATTGATTATCCCGCAGGAACATATTGAAGGCCACAAGGAGTATCACAAGCAAAACATTGATCATAATAGCGGCTATCAGCTTACGATTGCTTTTCACGATATTCGTATTTTCTTCTAAATGCTCAATCATTTTATCATCACCTTTTAATAAATCATCAAGACTAAGAGAATAAAGATTACTCAGATCAATAACGTTCATGATATCCGGATACGATCTTTCATTCTCCCAATTTGAGATTGTCTGCCTCGTAACTTTAATATCTTCAGCCACCTGTTCCTGTGTCAGTCCGGAATTGATACGAGCTTCCTTTAATTTTTTTCCTATCTCCATATGCATGTACTCCTTTCGGATACATCATGTCACTTTAGGGAAAAAAGTCTATCAAAATTATTTTACATTGTCCGTTTTGGGTACTAAAAGGGTTTATACATGTGAATAGTTAGTGTACAGTGCAAAAAGGTGTATAGAAAATAACATATTTCACACAGAAACAGATCGAACAAGTGAATTCTGTAAATCTAATGTCCATGAGGAAGGAACAGGAACACCTGCAGCTGCTAAAAAAGAATGCCCCTGCGGCTTTTAATGTAAAGCATTATGCGGAAATGCTGGAGATGAAGCGGAGAACATAATGCATCTGTGCTGCTGGTGGAAACAGGTAGCGTCAGGAAGAATTGAAGGTGTCGCAGGCAGGGTGGTTTTTCATGCATAACTTGTCCCGTACTTTGATTATCCGGAAATCTTCTGTTCTGTAAAGAAAAAAAATGCAGCGGTTATTTGCTGCCATAGGAAAAAAGCCGGAGTTCATTCATCCCGGCTTTTTGTATATAAAGCATGCTGCGGATACAGGCTGTTACATTTATTTGATCTTTCCTATGATATATGATTGCATTACAATATTATATGGCGTATAATATTATTGAAGAAAGGTGATGTATATGACATTTCAGCTTGGCTCTGCATTGCTGGACGCCTGTGTGCTGGCAACGCTGCACAAGGAGGATACCTATGGATATCGTCTAACGCAGGAGGTAAAGGTTGTGATGAGTGTGAGTGAGTCAACACTGTATCCTGTTCTGCGAAGACTCATGAGAGAAGGCTATCTGGAAACCTATGACCAGCAGCATATGGGCAGAAATCGAAGATATTACCGATTGACAGATGCAGGAAGAAATAAATATAGGGAGTATGTTGAGGAATGGAAGGCATTCTCAACAAAAATCAGTGGTATTCTGGAGGGAGGAAAAGAACATGAAGAAGGCTGAGTATATAGCGGAACTGAAGCGAAGGCTTGCGAATTTTTCACCATCTGAGGTGGAGGATGCAGTTTCGTATTGTGAAGAATATTTTGAAGAAGCAGGGGATGGGAATGACCAGCAGGTCATAGATGATTTAGGGACACCGGCACAGTTTGCAGCGCAGCTGAAGGCAGAGAGGTCCATACGTCAGGAACAGCAGCATCGAAACTATCGCAGAGGAAATAATCCAAACAGCTCATTGAAAAATGCAGGGATGATCATTCTTGGTATCTGTGCCCTGCCGATTGCTCTTCCGCTTCTGTTTGCGGCTATTGCCGTAATGTTTGCACTTGTGATTACCGTATTTGCATTGGGCGTAGCCGGTATTGTATCCTTTGCCTCTATATTGATTACAGGGATACCTCTGATGGCAAGTGCTGTTACAAACTACCATACGCCATCCAATGCATGGATTGCGGCAGGTGGCGGATTTTTATGTATTGGTTTGGGCTTACTGCTTTCTATTTTGTTTTTTTCACTCATTCGTACCGTGCTGCCTGCGTTTACCAATGCACTGACACGGCTGTATCATAAGGCACAGGGAGGAAAACGGCATGAAAACGCATAGAGGGATACGTACACTGGTTGTGGTGTCTGTAGTTTTGATGGTATTGGGATCCTTATGTATTGGTGTGGGGATCGCAAAGGGTGGCGATTTGCGCTATCTGCATGTTGACAAGGATACGGTAGACTGGTGGCCGTTTAACGGAAGCTTCGGTATACAGTTGGGAGATAGCTTTGATTTTACATCCTGGGAGGAGGAGAAGCACAGCTATAAGGAGCGCTGGGATCAGTCGCTGCAGGAAGTGGAATCGCTGTCACTTGACGTCAGTCTGGGAGATGTCCGGATTGAACGGGGAAAGGAAAATAAAATTACATTCCTCGATATTCGCAAGGAAAAAGTGAACATCAAACAGGAGAAGGGCAATGTAACGGTTACCGTAGACAATCCGGATATAAGCAAAGGGAATCGGAATCGAAATGATACGATTATAGTTACGTTGAAGGATAAGCAGTATGAGCGAATATACGTTGAAGATAAGCTTGGTGACATTCAGCTGAAAAACCTGTCCGCAAAGCATATCACCATAGAAGAAAAGCTGGGGGATATTACGCTGGAACATATCGTTTCCAAAGATTTGGCGATTGCGCAATCTGCCGGAGATATTGAGGTGGATGGACAGCTTTATGGAAACAGCGTAGTGAAAAGCAGCATGGGTGATATCACGATTCATGTTCGCGGAGATCAGAAGGATTATCGCTACAGGGTTAAAAATACAATGGGAGATACACAGATCCAAAACCGGGAATGGGAGCTGTCATGTGATGCAGAGGAAGGAAATCGATCGAGTGACAACTACCTTCAGCTACACAGCAGTATGGGGGATATCGATCTGCAGTTTGAAGGATGAGTAGCTTCGAGGAGCTGGTCAGGGAGTGTGACAGACTGTGGCTCAACTGCCGCTGTACCAGATTAAGGCTAAGTCCTGTGAAAAAACAGGTACAAAAAGAAAACAGGAGGAAAGCGGTAGCGCTGAAAGCAGACTGGGAAACGTTTTTACAGCATGCTGCAGAAAATTTGGAGGATGCAGGGTGGAAAACGGAAATGGACAGACGTGTTCTTGCTTTGCTTCGCAGTGAATCCGTTCTGAATTTCGCAGTGTTAAAGCCTGCGGTTCAGGAGGAATTCCTATCCATTACCAAGCAGTTCGTTCGGGATGCCATGTGCTTTGATACTGCGCTTGAGCTGGATGATATCATGCAGGCAATGCGGAATGTCTGGATCATTTTGCTGCTGGAATGTATGCTGGAGCGGAAGCTGTGCTATCACAAGGCGATCTTCGCCTACAGTATGCTGTATCCGTATACCGATAATTTTCTGGATGACCCTGCTATCGACAAACAACGGAAAAAGGCGTTTAACAGCTGGCTGAGCGAACGTCTGAAGGGGGAACAGAGGCCGATGGATGCAGACCTGTATCGTCAGGTAGATGCCCTTGTTTCCATGATTGAGGATACTTTTCCCCGCCAACAGTTTCCGGATGTGTATGATGCACTTCTGCGCATTCAGGAGGGCCAGATCTTGTCCGTACAGCAGGACAGCAGACTTTGTGAAGAAGAAATACGAAGGATATCCATATACAAGGGGGGAGCCTCTGTTTTGGCTGACGGCTATCTGATGGATGGAGACCTTTCTGAAAAAGAAGCATTTTTCTGTATCGCCTACGGTTTTCTTTTACAGGTGGCAGATGATATACAGGATATGGAGGAGGATCGCATTCTGTACCAGCATACACTTGCCAGCATGCTGCACGGGAAAAGACAGCGTCTGCGCCTTGCACAACGCCTGCATACCTATCTGCATGAGGTGTTGTTTTATCATTATCCAGCAAAAGCCAGCGCAATGCAGTCCTTTGTTGAGAAAAATTGCCGGTTCCTGCTTATCGGATCGATTGCAAAGCAGCTGCATCTGTTTCCAAAGCCGTTTGCATACCGCATGCGGCGCAGTCTTCCAGTCGGCCTGGATGCTGTAACCACTTTGATGAACGAGAGCAGTGCGATGCTGCAGTCCGAGCAGATTCACGCTGTTATACAGGCCTATGTGCAGGCGTTGTGAGGCTGACTATGCAGACAACCGTGTAAAAAGACAGGGATTAACTTCAGAAACATGAAAAAGGCTTTACTATAATAAAAGACTTATCCGGAAACAATCGCTGTATGCGATAAGTGCAGAACAGCCTGCTTCCATGGATAAGTCTTTTTCTTTATGGTGATGCTTTTCCTCTTATTTTCCGATATAGGTGAAGCGTGGTGTCAGTACGCCATCAACCAGAATGCTCTCACAAAACATAGCAAGAGGGCGTATCCAGACCTCCTCGTTGCCATATAGCTGCCGGTATACAACATAGCGCTCCAGCGTTTCACTGTGTGTTGCCACATACAGCACGCTGTAGCATTTTCCTTTGAAATGGCGGTATTTTCCAGGCTTTACTTCCATGCCTTCCACCGGAAGACCCTCTGCTTCCTTTAACGGCTTTACAAAAATTGGTACTGCGTATACCGCTGATTGTTCTTCCTCCATCAGGTCCCGGGCTTCCCCGTACGGAATACTGCAATCTTCTGTCACAGTCTGTTCACTCTTGTTATCCTTGTACAGAATGCAGGAGCTCTTTGCGGGAATGGTAAGCTGCAGGCTTCCGCCTTCACTTCTGTATGTCGTGCCACGCAGAAAATCCTTCCAGCAGCCCTGTGGGATAGGCAGCTCTGCTTCATAATCCGCATCTGCCACATTGCATGCGATATACAGACTGTCCTGCTCACAGCTTCGACAGAATACAAACTGTTCATTACGAAGCAGTACCTGCTCATAGCTGCCGTGACTGCAGGCTTTCATCTTATGCACGAAAGAAAGCAGTGCAAGGTGCTCACAGAGCTTTTCTGAATCAAACTCACACAGCTGCAGGCAGGGGCGGATATCGGCATCGCTGCCATTGTGCTTTCTACCCTCAACTGCATATTCACTGCCGTAATAAATGCTTGGAATTCCCGGCATGGTGAAGAGGATGGTATATATATTAAACAGATCCTCTTTGTTTTTAACAGTGCTTGCCAGACGGTTTACGTCGTGATTATCGACGAAATTATACAGATCCAGTCCCTGATAGATTCCACCGTTGCCAAACTGTCGGTTTAAGGAATATCCGATTTCAAAATAATTCTTTTCATTGTGAGAGGAATACAGTCCCTTATAGCATTCATAATTGGTAACGGAATCCAGCATGTCGGGATTTGCCCAGCGGTTGTAATCACCGTGTATGATTTCCCCCATCAGCCAGAAGTCCGGATTTTTTTCTTTACAGAACGCCTTCAGTCTGCGAAAAAATTCGGGACGTATACAATCGGCTGCATCCAGGCGCAGGCCGTCGATGTGAAACTCATCCATCCACATCGCAATACTATCCAGCAGATAGCGAACAACCTCTTCATTCTCCAGATTGAGCTTTACCAGATTATAGTGTCCTTCCCATGCATCATAGGTAAAATCATCATTCAGCGGACTGCGTGCATGAAAGTGCAGGTTGGAAAACCAGTCGCAATAGGTTGATTTCTCCTTCTTTTCCTGAACATCGCGAAATGCCCAGAAATCACGACCGACATGATTGAACACACCATCCAAAACGATGCGGATGTCGGCTGCATGCAGGCTGTCGCATACCCTCTTAAAATCATCGTTTGTACCTAAGCGATGATCCAGCAAGCGGTAATCGCTTGTGTCATAGCCATGCTCATGGCTTTCAAAAACCGGCCCCAGGTACAAGGCATTGACTCCCAGCTTTTTCATATGGGGAATCCAGTCCTCCACCTTCTTTATGGAGTGCGTGATCTCCTCCTCATGATACTGCGCTGCGCCAACAAAGCCCAGCGGATAAATGTGATAAAATACTGCTTCTTTGATCCAGCTTGTCATAAATTCACCTCTAATATTAGTATACCATGGAACCTGGTTGGCAAAAAGAAAAAGGATGCTTTTTACGCATCCTCTCACACTTATTCAATAGGAATAAAGCGTTTTTCTTCAACCTTGCGGCTCTCTTCCTTCGGGAAGGTGATTTTCAGTTCGCCGTTGTCGAAGCTTGCACGGATATCCTCCTCACGGATTGCATTTCCGACATAAAAGCTTCTAGCACAGGAACCGCTGTAGCGCTCCTGACGGATGATGTTTCCTTTGTCATCCTTCTCTTCGTTGGAACTGTTTTTTGCGGCTGTAATGTTGAGGTATCCATCCTTTAAATCCAGATGAATGTCTTCCTTCTTATAACCAGGCAGCTCCATGTCCAGCAGATAGTTACCGTCTAGCTCACGAACATCTGTTTTCATGCAGCTGTTGCTCTTTGTGAAAAACGGATCCTTCCACATGTCTTCAAATGTGTCTGTAAATACGTCAGGTAAAAATCTCATCATAAAGTCCACCTCTTTCTATCGTATTGTATGATTCAGATTTTTCAGATGTGTACAAATATCTGCGGGAAGCAATACTATATCCATCGCCTCGATTCCTAAAACCATGTCCTACAGGTACCTTACCTCATCTTCACTGTTATTATATCACATAATTTAGCACTGTCAATACCTGAGTGCTAAAAACATGATTTTTTTCTAAAGTCGTTATGATTTTAGGCTTTAAATAATCAGTGCAAAGGCTGTAAAACACTAGAGATAGAAGGACATGTACCTTCTATGCTCTTGTCATCATCAGAGGAAGCCTCACATATTTTACACGGGCAGTGAATTGAGTCCTTCACGAAAACGATGCCTGCAGGCTTTTTCGTTTAGCATCCGCAAAAGAGAACTTATGCCGTTTTGCGTCTTGTGAAATAATAATACATAGCATATAATGATGAAAAAGAAGGGGAGGAAGCGATATGGCAGCTATTATTTTTCTGGCATTGGGTGCGCTGATGCTTTATTTTGCAGTGGAGATTGGCATGCGAAGGCGTATTGCATTTCTGCATGATTATCATTATCAGAATATGAAGGAAGAGGATATCACACCCTATCTGCATCTGATGGGAGTGGGGCTTGCTGTTGTGGGGATATGCTTTGTCAGCTCTGCAGTGATTCTGTCGTGCCAAAAGGTGCTTTTTCTGCCGGTGTTGTTTGGCGGTCTGCTTCCGGGAATCGGAGTTATGCTCTATGCTCAGTATCGCTATAACGGAGGTATCTTCAGCTGATCATACATATAATACATATAAATAAAGAAGCTGTCGGACTGTGAATCGTATAAAGCAGCGTGAAGCTTTAAGGGAAAATGCTGGCATACGGCATCTTTGAAAGGCAGATAAAGAGTAGAAAGCTTTGCTGCAGCTTCAGGATGGCAATAAAAAAAGCGGGCAATTTTCATTTTGCCTGCTTTTCATCAGCCTAAGTCCCTGTTTCATTGCCCATATTGCTTATGGCTATGCTGCTTTTTTATAAATAGTACGGCCTTCCTTGATGGTTTCCATGACCTGAATGTCACGGAGCTTCATCGGCTCAGCCTTTAATGGATCCTCATTTAGAATAACCAGATCTGCCAGCTTTCCGGCCTCCAGTGTACCCTTGCGGTCCTCCTCGAAATACTGATAGGCGGCGTTAATGGTCACAGCCTTCAGTGCTTCCAGAACACTGATGCGCTGCTGTTCACCCAGTACGACACCATTCTTCGTGACACGATTGACTGCAGCCCATACACTTTCCAGCATATCCGGCAGAATAACCGGGGTATCCTGATGGAAGGTAAAGGGAATGTGATTTTTCAGGGCACTGGCGGTACAGGAGATATTTTCTGCCCGCTGTTTTCCGAAATTGACAAGGTGTACATCACCCCAGTGATATACATGGGCAACAAAATAGCTTGGCATCACGCCGGTTTCTTTCAGCTGCGGCAGCTGATCCGGACGCAGGGTTTGGGAATGTACCATGACCGGACGGGTATCTGTGGTTTTCTGTCTGCTGTGATGATAGCCGTTCAGCATCTGCTGGCTTGCGGCATCTCCGTTGCAGTGCACCAGCAGCTGGTGGTGTTCATCAAGATCGG
>ERZ505997.426-NODE-426-length-8661-cov-4.9512_pt1 | contig 8661 bp, 9 predicted proteins | sample MGYA00513580_ERZ505997 | MGnify/ENA metagenome assembly ERZ505997
AGTTCAGACGTGTGCTCTTCCGATCTGCCATGGGCGCAGTCTTTACCCTGTCGGGTATTGCGGCCCTTGTGCTTGGTGTCGGTATGGCGGCCGATTCCAACATTCTGACATTTGAGCGTATCAAGGATGCGCTGTATTCCGGACGTAGTGTAAAGACCGCCTTTTATGAGGGAAGCTCCAAGTCCTTTATTACGATTTTCGATGCGCAGGTCACAACCTTTATCTGTGCGCTGATTCTGTATATGATGGGTACGGGAAGTGTGAAGGGCTTTGCGACCATGCTGATCGTATCTACGATTTCCACCATCATCCTGATTGTCTTCGTCACAAAATTCCTGCTTTCTCTTCTGGTTGGCAGCGGTTGGCTGAATGACAAGCTGAGCTGGTTCGGCGTGAAGAAGGCTCATGTTCCGGATGTGAGCAAGGGGCAGGAGCGCTTCTATTTCGGCTTCTTTAAGAATTTTGATTTTGTTAAAAATGCGAAATACTTTATCATCGCTTCTGTGACGGTGCTTGTCATCGGTGTGGGATGTATGGCATTTCAGGGCATGAAGGGCAATGGTATTCTGAACTGGGGCATTGATTTCACCAGCGGAACCAAGCTGACGGTACAAAGCGATACGGCGATTTCCAGGGATAAGCTGAACAATCAGCTGAAGAGTCTTGGAATCAATGCAAGCAGTATTAAAATCAACGGTGAAAAGGATAATGTGGCAAATATCTTTGTGAAGGATGCCATTGATGAATATAAGATGGATACCGTAAAGGCGGGATTGAAGAAAACCTATCAGCACGATGTCAATGACAACGTGGTAACCCCGGTGATCGGGCAGGAGCTGGTGCGCAGTGCAATTCTGATCTCCATTCTGGCATGGATCGGCGTTCTGATTTATATTTCCATCCGCTTCAAGTGGGATTATGCAATCAGCGGTATTGTCGGACTGATTCATGATGTCTTCTTCGTGCTTGCGGCCTGTGCGATTTTCCGTCTGGAGGTTAATACGGAAATCATCGCCGTGCTGCTGACGGTGATCGGATATTCCATTAACAACTCGATTGTCGTCTTTGACCGTATCCGTGATGAGATGAAGGGACGCAAGCTTGCGACAACGACAAAAGCGGAATATCGTGAAATCGTAAATGAAGCGCTGCAGAGAACGGCGACAAGATCCATTCTCTCCACGCTGACAACGATTCTGCCGGTTGTGTGCCTGCTGTTCTTCGGAAGCAGTGCCATCCGTATCTTCTGTCTGGCACTGTTCATCGGTATCGCCTGTGGTGCGGGGAGCTCCCTGTTTGTCGCAGCGCAGCTGTGGTATCAGATCCGTATCCATCAGAATCCGAAAAAGCATGTAAAAAAGAAACGCAAAAAGAAAAAGGATGAACTGGAGGAAATGATCATTCCGGGCATGAACGACTATTAAAACAACGGAGATATCTGTGACAGCAGATATCTCTTTTGCTTTCTTAAGGCAAAAGAGGAGAAAGTGTGGTATGATATTTCACGGTGATAAATATGCAGATACATAAATTACAGAGCGAACGCTCGCAACAGATACAGGAAATGCATCATGTGAGTGCCTTGTGCGCTAAGGTGCTGGCCTCCAGGGGGTTAAAGGATGAACAGATAGCTGAGCTTTTGCAGAAGCCGCAGCTGGCAGACCCGTTTACGGCAAACGGAATGCAGGAGGTTGCAAAGCGCATCTATCAGGCGAAGCAGAATAAGGAGCGAGTTATGGTATGCGGAGATTATGATGCGGACGGTATTTGCTCCACAGCGATTCTTGTGGATGCGTTGCGCCGCTATGGCATACAGGCCGGTTTTTATATACCGAACCGCTTTGCAGAGGGCTACGGTCTGCAGAAGCATACGGTGGAGCTGGCACATGAAAAGGGATACAGCCTGCTGATCACCGTTGATAACGGCGTGAAGGCACTGGATGCGCTCACGGAGGCAAGAAACAGAGGGGTGGATGTAATCGTTACGGATCATCATGCCATGGATGAGGAATTCCCCTGTCTGTATCTGCTGCATCCGTTTCTGATGGGGGAACGCTTTGAAACATTGTCCGGAGCCGGCGTTGCGCTGGAGATTTCCCGTGCACTGCTGGGGGAGGTAAAGGAGCATGTGGTGCTGGCCTGTGTTGCCGCCATTGCCGATGTGATGCCGCTGCGTCAGGAAACAAGGGCAATTGTGCAGCTCGGACTGCAATACCTCCGTCAGGGCATCTGTCAGCCGATTCAGCTGCTGGCCAATGACCGTTATCCGAAATGGGATGAAACGCTGATCGCCTTTCAGATCGTGCCAAAGCTGAATACGACGGGACGGCTTGCGGATATTGCAAATGCCAACAATACCGTGCGGTATCTGCTGAGTACGAATCTGGAGCAGCTGCAGCATATGGCAAAGCAGATACGGGAGCTGAATGATCGCCGGAAAACGATGAGCGATGACATGGTCAAGGTGGCACGCACGCTGGTACGCCCGGAATATCGGTTTCAGCTGCTGTTTCATGACTCCTTTCATGAAGGTATGGCCGGGCTTGTGGCAGGTAAGCTCAGTGAGGAGCTGCAGCTTCCCGTCATGGTCGCCGCTCAGCGAGAGCAGATGTTTAAGGGCAGTATCCGCTCACTGGATCTGCTGGATCTGACGACCTTTTTTGACGCCTGCCGGCCTTCGCTTTCCGCTTATGGCGGTCACAAGGCGGCTGCCGGTATCGGTTTTCCTTATGAGAATAAACAAATCGTGCAGGACTATGTCAATACCCGCATGGAGGGGATTCACTTCCAACAGGAAAAAAGCTATGATGTGATTCCCATCCGTGTTCAGGAGGCTACACTGGCAGAGGTGGAGAGCCTGTCTGTGCTGGGACCTTTTGGCTGCGGCTTTGAAGAACCGCTGTTTTATCTGGAGGAAGCAAGCGTGCAGGGCTGCCGGTTGCTGGGCAACCGGGAGCATGCGAAATGGATACTGAGTGACAGCCTTGAAGCAATGTATTTTCGCTGCGGCAACGCATATGAACGCCTGCATGAGAAAAACAATGTAAATTTTATTGGAAATCTTCGAATAAATTCCTTTATGGGAAGAAAAAAAGTGAATATTTTTGTAACAGAGGCGTATTAGCTAATGCTTTTTCAGAAAGAATTTGATATAATACATGCATAAGTGCTAGGAGGCTACACACATGAATTTTAAAGATTATATTGCCAGTATTCCTGATTTTCCTCAGGAAGGGGTTTTGTTTCGTGATATAACACCGCTGATGGCGGATGGGAAGGCGTTTCAGGAGGCCTGTGATAAGGTGATTGACTTTGCCAGATCCGTGAAAGCCGACGTCATTGTCGGTCCGGAATCCCGCGGCTTTATCTTCGGCTGTCCGGTCGCCTATGAGCTGGGAATCGGATTTGTACCGGTACGCAAGCCGGGCAAGCTGCCAAGAGAAACCGTAAGCGTATCCTATGATCTGGAATACGGAAGCAATGAGCTGCATGTTCACAGGGACGGCATCAAAAAAGGACAGCGGGTGCTGATCGTGGATGATCTTCTGGCTACCGGCGGTACCGTGGATGCGACCATTCAAATCGTACAGGAGCTGGGCGGAGAGGTTGCCGGCTGTGCGTTCCTGATTGAGCTTGCGGGCTTGAAGGGCCGGGAGCATTTAAAGGATTTTAATGTATTTTCCTTAATGTCTTACGAATAATAAAAACAAAGGGGAGCTTCCCCTTTTCTTGAATGCGGGTGATACTATGGTAAGTAAGAATGTCGTGACCTTTGATGAAATGATGGTTGAGGTCAGAAAATATATCAAAAAAGAAGAAAATATCGATCTGATCACAAGAGCATATCTGTGTGCGGAGAAAAATCATACGGGGCAGTACCGCAAAAGCGGGGAGCCGTATATTATTCATGCGATACAGGTCGGCTACATACTGACGATGCTTCGTACAGGACCAAAGACGATTGCGGCAGGCTTTCTGCATGATGTGGTGGAGGACTGTGACGTTACCATTCAGGAAATGAGTGATATGTTCGGAGAGGAAGTCGCCTCTCTGGTAGAGTCGGTCACAAAAATTGGTGCCCTGAAATTCAAGGATGAAAAAGAATATCTCGCCAGCAATCATCGTAAGATATTTATTGCTATGGCAAAGGATGTTAGAGTTATACTGATCAAGCTGGCAGACCGCCTTCACAATATGCGCACACTGCAGTATATGCGCCCGGAAAAGCAGAAGAAAATAGCTTCTGAAACACTGGAGGTCTATGCGCCGATTGCACACCGTCTCGGTATTAGTGATATCAAGAACGAGCTGGAGGATCTGTGCTTTCAGTATTTGAACAAGGAAAAATATTATGAGATTGCAAAGCTGGTAGAAAAGCGCAAGACAGAGCGTGATGAGCAGGTGCAGCGCATGATTGCCGATATCAGCTCTCTGCTGGATGCCCATCATATCGGCTATCGCATTTTTGGAAGAAGCAAGCACTTGTACAGCATCTATAAGAAAATGATGACGAAAAACAAGCGGTTTGAGGAAATTCTCGACCTGCTGGCGATCCGTATTATCACGGATACCGATACTGCCTGCTATGAAACACTGGGCTATATCCATGCAAAGTACCGACCGATTCCGGGACGCTTCAAGGACTATATCGCCATGCCGAAGGTGAATATGTACCAGTCCTTGCATACGACGATCGTTGCGGAGGATGGCAATATCTTCGAGGTGCAGATTCGTACCGAAGCGATGGATGCCGTGGCAGAGCAGGGTATTGCGGCGCACTGGCGCTATAAGGAAAACATCAATGGCGGACGCGAGGTGCATCAGAAGGAAATCGAGGAACAGCTGCACTGGTTTAAGGATTTCAGTGTCATGAGCGATGAGGTCAATGATGATGCCATGGAATACATGAATCTCTTGCAGAAGGATATTTTTGAAGCAAATGTGTATGTCATGACACCGAAGGGCAAGGTGATTGCGCTGCCCAATGGCTCCACTCCGATCGATTTTGCCTATCGCGTGCATACTGAGGTCGGACATCATACCGTAGGAGCGACCATCAACGGTGTTCTCATGCCGTTGAATACGAAGCTGAAAACCGGGGATGTTGTCAACATCCGTACCTCCAAGCAGTCGCCGGGTCCAAGTGAAGACTGGATCAAGGTCGTGAAATCGGCGCACGCCAGAAACAAAATCCGTTCCTTTTTCCAGAAGCAGGAAAGCGAACGCCGCAGCATGGATATCAAAAAGGGTGAGGAGCTGCTTGTCGAGGAGCTGAAACGGCGGAATCTGGATGCGGATACGTATACCGAGCAGAAAAAGCTGGAAAGCATTGCCGGCTCCCTAAGCTTTAATTCCTATCAGGATTTGATGTACGCAATCGGTGTGAAGCAGGTGTCGCTGCCATCGGTTATCGACCGTCTGGTGAAGCATAAGACCAGTGTTCCGCTGGATAATGAAGAGCTGGCAAAGATGTTTAACCGTCAGGAACGCAAGAAGAAGCCGTCCGCTACCGGCATCCGCATTGCCGGTATCGAGTCGATGAAAATCAGTCTTGCGGCATGCTGTGCACCGGTTCCGGGGGATGAAATTATCGGTTATATTACCAAGGGGGCAGGTGTTAAGGTACACCGTGCCGACTGCCCGAATATTATAAACGAAAAGCAGCGGCTGATTCCGGTGGAATGGGATGAGAATATCGAGCAGAAGACCTATGAGGTCAAGCTGATCGTCAAATCCACGGATCGCAATTTCCTGCTGAGTGATATTGTGACGGTCGTGTCTCAGTGCAAGGCCGGTCTGCAGCATGTGGATTCCACAGTGGAGGAGGACCGGATATCCGCGACGACGAAAATGACGGTGGTCGTAGAAAATTCCGAGCATCTACGCAGTCTGATGGCGAATCTGCAAAAGGTGAACAGTGTGAAGTCCGTCGAACGAGTGATACAGTAAGACCTTCCTAGAAGGTCTTTTTGAAAGGGAGGATGAGGCTATGCTGCACATACGACAGGCAAGAGAAGCGGACAAGCCGGCAATCGAGGCGATGTATGAAAGAAGGGTGCGTTATAATGATGCGCACGGCATCCATCAGTGGAATCCGGATGAGGTGAGCTGGGAGGCGTTTTCCAAGCTGTATACAATTGCGGATTATTATGTAGGAACCGTAAATGAAAAGGTGGTATGCGGTTTGTTCATCGTGGATGAGGATGCCCTGTACTGGTCGGACATGGAAAAGGGGACATCGCTGTATCTGCATAAAATCTGTGTGGACCCCGCTTACAGCGGAAATGGGTATGCGGATGCCATGATTCAATATTTTATTGAAAAGGGACGCGGGGAAGGCTATCCCGACGTGCGTCTGGATGTGCGCGAGCATAAGGATAAGCTTCGAAGGATGTATGAGCGAAACGGATTTCAGCTGTACAAAACAGGGCGATTTCATCCCGACTTTACAACAGCTTTATATATCTATCCGTTTGAAAAGGCCGTATAGCTTTCTATGCCGGTATCATAGCAGCTGGTGTGATTGCTGAATTTGAATTTGAAGAGGAGACTATGATGATAGCTATAATAGGTGCAAGTACGTTTTCGGTGGTAATTATCTTATCTGTTCTTTTGATATGTGGACTGCCATTGGGCGAATTAACAATGGGAGGACGATATAAGGTTTTTCCGCAAAAGCTCAGAATCGTGTTAGTGCTTCAGTTAGCACTGCAAATGTTTTTTGTAATCATAATTTTGCAAATGGGAGGGATCGTTCCTTAATGGTTTTCCCGGAATATAACAAAAATAATTTGTGTTATTATGGCGGCATATCTTTCGTTAAATACCGTTATGAATTGTATTTCAAAAAGTAAGAAAGAAAAAGTTGTTATGACACCGCTTTCGCTGATTTCAGCAATTTGCTTTTGGGTTACTGCGCTGTAAAAAACAGTGTTATTAGAATTTGCGGAGGGAAACTCATGAAGAAAGTGATAGAGATGGTAGTTTGCTGTATGCTGATCGTAACATTAGTCGGATGCAAAAACGCTGTGACAACAAATGTAAAGATTGATTATGGAACATCTGCAATCTACACAAAAGAAGATATGGATTCTGCAATAGATACTATAAAAGAAACCTTCAAATCGTTTGAGGGATGTGAGCTGTATACTCTTTCATATTCATTCGATGATGTTTGTAGGGATGAAGAAAATATTGCATGGATGAACGATTTAGAGAGAGCTAATGATAATAAGCAGATTTTTACACAATGTATTATGTTTGATAGCAGCTTTCGCTCTCCGAAAAAAGGTGGCGGGGCTTGGGAACCTAACGAGGAATATACATGGTCTTGGTGGTTAGCTCGGAGTGAAGGTGGGGAATGGAAACTAATGACTTACGGATATTAAAGAGCGACTATTTCAGCTTATCTAGCAGAATGATAAGTTGCAGAGATGAAAAACACGAAAATTATCAAAGCATCAGATAGGAATTCAATATTGACAGAGCAGCATTTCTTCATAACAGAGGAAGAAAAGTGTGTATGAAAAAATATGTGCAACAGGCATAAAAGAGATACCTTGTCCGTTATTGAAGAAAACGAAAATCAGGTCCCGAATAAGGGAAAGGCTTGGGCAGAGAATTGCTTACATACGCAATAGATAAATATTTCAGTGAATGATCTGGAGTAAATGAACAAACCCCTCTTGCAAAAGGGTTTTATGAATATATGGGATGTAAAATATGGAAAAGGACTGGTGTGATGAACAAGGCAATTCATACCCACTTCTAAATATGAAATTGATTGATGAATTCAGTGAAGAAGTGAGAAAAACAGGAATTCATAAAGAGGTTAAGAAATGAAGTATACGATTAGAGAATTAAGCTCAAATGAGTATAAGATACTGGAAGATTTTTTATATGAAGCAATATTCCTTCCAGAGGGTGTGGATTCGCCATCGAGAGATATTATAAAGCAACCTGAATTGCAGCTGTACATCAGTGAGTTTGGCAAAGAAGATGATAATGCTTTCGTTGCAGAAATTGATGGAAAAGTTGTTGGTGCAGTCTGGACTCGCATAATGAATGATTACGGACATATTGATGATCGGACTCCTTCTTTTGCAATTTCCCTATACAAGGAATATCGAGGTCTTGGAATCGGAACAGAGATGATGAGACAAATGCTTGTAGTTTTACAGGAGAAAGGGTATAGAAAGGCTTCTCTTGCTGTTCAGCAAGCAAACTATGCAGTCAGAATGTATCAACGGGTTGGTTTTGAAATTGTGGATAAGAATGAAGAAGAATATATTATGGTTTGCAATTTGAAGTAATCAAATTTCTCAAAATTCATTTATCTTATTCAGATGGGGGAATAGAGCTACTATATAGCGAAAGAGGTGTGGCTGTGAACATATTGATTCTTTATTATTCCGGTGTAGGTAACACAAAAATGGTTGCTACAAAAATATTCCATGAATTGCAAGGCTCGCATGAAGCTACTCTAGCTTCTATCGAAGATTTGTCAACGGATATAACCATAGCTGAGTATGATAGTCTGGTGATAGGTTTCCCCACCATTCACGCTGCTCCTGCATACCCATACTTACCTTTATCAAACAGATGGAGCAACTTGAAAACTCTATTCAAGATCGGAAGAGCACACGTCTGAACTCCAGTCAC
>ERZ505997.437-NODE-437-length-8394-cov-5.03538_pt1 | contig 8394 bp, 10 predicted proteins | sample MGYA00513580_ERZ505997 | MGnify/ENA metagenome assembly ERZ505997
CGACGCTCTTCCGATCTGAGGTAGCCGGCAATCGGAGAACCAATCGTAAGCCCCAGTGCCCCGCTTGCCCGCAGCCGCCCGTAGTTTTCCTGATCGATTTCCAGCATCCAGGTTTCATCCAGTCCCATAATGACCTTTACCATACCACCCATCAGAGCCACGGTGAATACATGATACCAGAAGGTCTGGCGTTCTACCAGAAACATGGCAAAGCTGCTCGCCGTCAGCAGCACATAGGCCGCAAAGAAAAAGACCTTAACCCTTTGAAAACGGTCGCACAGGTAACCAAACAGAAACTGGCCGGCGATTGCCACAACCGCATTTGCGGCCAGAATATAACCGCGCTGTACCACCGTATAGCCCAGCTTGCTTAAAAACGGAATCATCTGGGTATTGACCATCGATATGGCAAAAAAGGCAAGAAAGTTCATGGCATAAAGCAGCCATCGCATTTGCTTTTTCATAGTAATCACATCCTCAGATATAGTATGGACACAGCTGCAGGCATCTAAAAATCTTTTCCCTTTTCTTTTCGCATATTGTATAATAGAACTGTTGAAACGGTGGTGTGTATATGCAGGAACATCTCGATACCAAAAGAATACTGGCAGCAGCATTAAAACAGCTGACCTGCCGCAAGAGCTTTGACAAAATAACGATTGCGGATATCACGCAGCAAAGCGGCTACAACCGGCAGACCTTCTATTATCATTTCCGTGATAAATACGAGCTGCTGAACTGGATCTATACGGATGATGCACAGCAGGTGTTTGATGAAAATCTCAGCTTTGAAAACTGGCCGAAATATATTTCCGCCCTCTTGAATCACATGCGCAGCGAGAAGGACTTTTATATCAATACGATTCGCAGTGATGAGACTTGCTTTGAACAATTCCTTTTTGATTTAACGAAGTCCATTTTCCATATGGCAATCGTAAGCCTTGACCAGCATCATCAGATCAATGAGGTAGAAATGAATTTTTATTCCCAGTTTTACAGCTTTGGGATAACCGGCGTGATTATCAGCTGGGTGAAAAGCGACATGAGAGAAAGTGCAGAGCGTGTCAGTGCCAATCTGAAATCGCTGGCGCAGGACAGTGAAAAGCTGGCCTATTCCCGTTATCGGGAGGCCTATACGAAAATAACAAATGAGGAGGAAGAGCATGAAGAGTGAAGTAGAGCATTATGAAAACCGCTGTGGCGGCAAGGGTACGATGCATATCGAACGCCTGCTGCAAAGCGAGGAAATGGGAAGCGGCGTGAAGATGTATGCGAAGGTGACGATTGATGTAAATGCATCGCTGGGTGTACATCAGCATATCGGCGATGGTGAGTCCTACTATATTTTGCAGGGTAGAGCACTTTACGATGATAATGGAATCAAGCGTGAACTGCAGCCGGGAGATGTCACCTTTACTCCGGATCAGGGCTTTCACGGCATTGAAAACATCGGAGACGAACCACTGGTGTTTATGGCATTGATCATCAAGGCATAGAAGGCAGACAGCCTTCTTTTTTAATCTTAAGCTCTCCTTTTAGTATAAGAGCGAACATCCATCATATAAAGGGGTCTTCCTCCTTTGATAAATCAATCGTTGAAATAGAATCTAAATACCGATATATTACAGGAGGTTATCTTCATACTTTATTTATTTGAACATCAATGTATGAAAATTATAATTCCCCATGAGAATTTCATAGAGCTTCACCCTGATGAAATTACGATTATGATTTTTCATAAAGAGCTATAAGCTGGTCTTGATTTTCAATATAACATGGTCAGATGAATATGTGCTGATTAAGTCTTTTCATTATTCACAGGAGTAATGCCTAAGCAGGAAATAGATGTTAAAATCATGTTATGTTTAAAATATAATCGTGACTCTGTTTCTTATGTATCATCTACAGCAACTAGTAACAGCCTGGTGCTAGATAAGATACATCATATTTATATGAAAAGAAATGCGCGCTTTTACAAATATAGTAGTTAAATACAGTGGAACATGCATCGTAGTCCTGAAAAAAATTCATGAAGTCGTATGACTGTTATTTATATCTTCATTATATTATAGTAACATAAAAAATCATTGAACATAATACTATATTTATAATGATAATAAGCTACAATTAACTTAGAAAGGCTATGCAGCATATCATACAGCAATGAATGCATAATAAGGGCAGACCTATGAGGACAAAAGTTTGTAAAAGCTTTTTCATACAGAGCTTAAGAAAAACAAACATAGTAATAACTGTACTCTGCTTACTATTTATCTTAACCGGCTGTTCTAAAAATGAAAAGATTGACCCCAATGAATATATTCAATCAGTTTATCCAGAGTATGAGCAACTCGCGAAATTAGAGGATTCCACTGAACAAATGATTTTGTTTAAATCGCAGGATAGCTATGAACTTGTTCAGTTCAAGAAAAGGGGGAATTCCTTTACCTATGATGGAGGTCATATTACAAATTCTCCATATGGTTTAAAGTCAATAAAAGCAGAAGGAAAATTGTATATCATTGTATTTATTGATAATACCGTTGTAAAAGCAGACCGATTTTCAATACAATTAACCGCATCTGATAAGGATGAATATTTAATCTTAAGTTGCCCAAACCTATTAAAGAATGATAAATATATTATAAAATCATACGTAATGAGTGTAGCATATGACGAGGCTAAATCCATTATGTTTTATGATAAAAAAGGTACTCTGATACCTGAAGAGCGTATTCCTGATTTATGAGCAATCGTTAGGTTTTTTGATTGCGTACTGTTTAAAACTGATTTGAAAATATACAAGAAAGCCTCCCGTTATCTGGAGGCTTTCTTGTATTTATAAATCAGCTATATACATTTCGTGAAGGTGTGACACGGCTCAATTCTCAAAGAATACCGTTTTCATAATTTACAATGGACTACTATGAGTAATCAGGAAAATGAATCCAATATTGTATAAAAAGTCCTTGCCCTTGTTGTAAAACACTCTCATAGGATGTCACTCACACCTCGATATCAAAACTGCCGACATGCAGAAAGATGCCTGGCAGAGCAAACAGCAGATAGCTTACTCCATAGAGTGAAAACAGCGGATAGCGAAGAATGCCGGGAAACCAGCTCATCACATGAAAGACATAGGTGTCCAGCGCCAGCAGCGTATAACAGCCCATGATCAGAACACCCGCACCATACAGCCATATAAGGCCTCTCTGCTTAACGTGCAGACAAAGAAGAACACCCCTTGTCAGCAGAAAGGTGCCGAAAGCCAGCGAGAGACAGCGAATCATAGCCGGTAGTTCATTTGTACCTCCTGATATAAAAAGCAGAACACTGACGATTATGCATAGCCCGCCAGCGCCCAGATATAATTTCATATGCTGCATTTACCGAATGATATCGTGGATCAGCTTCTGCTTTTCCACCTTCTCCTGTGTGAAGACATAGGTCTGATAGAAGTCCTCCAGCCAGTGCTGCGGTAATGGATGATTGATGTGTACATAGGCAAGAATATCACCCTTATTTACATAGTCTCCATCCTTTTTGTTTAACACGATTCCGACAGCCGGATCAACCGGATCCTCCTTAACCATACGTCCTGCACCAAGCTTCATCGCCAGCGTCCCCAGCTCCAAAGCATGCAGCTCCTTCACATAGCCCTCTTCCCGCGATGTTACTTCCAAAATCTCTTTTGCCTGTGGCAGCAACTCTGGATGCAGAACCTGCTCTACATCCCCCTCCTGTGCCGCAACCATGGCAACCAGCTTTTCCAGCGCCTTTCCATTCTGAATGACTTCCAGCAGCTGTTTTCTTGCGTTCTCTTCATCTCTGGCTATTCCTGTCTGCATGAGCATGATGCTTCCGGCCTCCAGACACAGCTGTGTAAAATCCTCAGGCCCTTTTCCCTGTAGCGTTGCAATTGCCTCTTTTACCTCGAGTGCATTTCCGATGGCATTGCCCAACGGCTGATTCATGTTGCTGATCAGTGCCTTGACATCCTTGCCGAAATGGCTTCCGATGGCAATCATCGCTTCTGCCAGCTCCTTTGCTTTATCGCTTGTTTCCATGAAAGCACCCTCTCCGAATTTCACATCCAGAAGAATCGTATCAGAGCCTGCTGCCAGCTTCTTTGACATGATGCTGGATGCAATCAGAGGAATCGAGTTGACGGTAGCCGTCACATCGCGCAAAGCATACAGCTTTTTATCTGCCGGCACCAGTGTTGCGGTTTGTCCGATCAGTGCCAGACCGATATCATTCACCTGTGAAATAAACTGTTCCTGTGTTCGCATAACCTGAAAGCCGTTAACAGACTCCACCTTATCCAGCGTTCCGCCGGTATGTCCCAGTCCTCGACCGCTCATTTTCGCGACCTTGGCACCGCAGGCAGCTACCATTGGCGCAAGGGAAAGACTTGTTTTATCACCGACACCTCCGGTGGAATGCTTATCACATTTTCTTCCGGAAATCGCCGATAGATCAATCACATCTCCACTGTACAGCATTTCCTCTGTCAGCCAGGCTGTTTCCTGTGCATTCATACCATTAAAGTAAATCGCCATTAGCAGCGCACTGACCTGATAATCCGGAATATCTCCCCGGACATAACCGGTAATGAAAAAATGAAGCTCTTCCTTTGTCAGTGGCTGCTTCTGTTTCTTTTTTTCTATTAGATCGACAAAACGCATAAAGTTCCCTTCCTTCCTGCTTATCTTCTACGATAATGCATGATGCTGCATCCTTCTTTTTGTTCATTTGAAAGCAATCGGAAATCCCCAATGCAAAACGCCGGAAACCAGGTATCCCCTGTATACGATTGCTCGATTCGGGTAATCCACAGCTCATCTGCATATGCGATTGCTGCAGCGTAAATCTGTGCACCGCCGCATACATAGAGCACTTCCTCTTTCTTCTTCCATTCCCTGCAAAGTGCTTGCACATCACTGCAGGGGAGCACATCGCTATCGGACAGCGGCTTATGACCTGCGACATGCAGAATTCTATGATCCAGTCGTTTCGGCAGATGCTCATAGGTCACTCTCCCCATCAGCAAATGATGATGCAGTGTCAGCTGACGGAAATGAGCTAAATCTGCGGGGCAATGCCATGGCATTTTATGATTTGCGCCGATCAGCTGATTGGCGTCCATTGCAACGACAATACTGATCATGCCACATTCTTCAGGGCAGTGATTTCCTCTTCGCTCAGATACCGCCATTCCCCACTCGCAAGTGCTTCATCCAGCCGCAGCGGTCCCATGGCAATCCGCTTGAGATGGACAACCTCATTACCGATTGCATGCAGCATTCGCTTCACCTGATGAAATCTTCCCTCCTGGATATGCAGAAGGATTTGCGTGTCCTCCAGAATTTCCACACGAGCCGGAAGAACAGGTTCCTCATCCAGTACGATACTGCCGTTTTCCAGCTTCTTTTGATCACCTTCCTGCAGCAGCTGCGCCAGATCCACCAGATAGGTTTTTTCAACATGATGCTTGGGAGAGAGCAGACGATGCGCCAGCTTTCCGTCATTTGTGATCAGCAGCAGGCCCTCCGTATCCATGTCCAGTCGTCCGACCGGAAAACAATCCTTTGGCAAAAAGGCATCGATGCAGTCCAGCACGGTTTCATATGTGGGATCACTGGTGGCACTGACAACATCCTGCGGCTTGTTCAGCATGATATAGACAACAGCCTCATAATAGATTTCCTCTTTATCCAAACAAACGACATCCGCACCCTCCTGGATTTTCCTGTCATCCTTTCGGCATACCTCACCATTGACACTCACTCTTCCCTTGCGAATAGCCAGCTTGACCTCCTTGCGGGTACCCAAACCTGCATGAGCCAGATATTTATCCAGTCGCATATGCCTATCTCCTTCTTCCGCGCTTCAGTAAGCGGGACAGGTCAAGATGCAGAATGGTCTGCGGTATGGAAAAGAAGTACGTGATGCCAAAGTATACTAGCATTGCAAGACTTCCGTTGACCGCAAGCTGTAAAAGACTCAGCATCCGCCCGGAGCCATAGCCCTTCAAGCCAATCAAATCGCAGCCTCTTGCGACTGCAAACAGGGCTGCCATCGCCAAAAGGATAACCAGAAGCTTATGCAGCGTATATTTCCAGCGAATCTTATAGCGTGATGTCAATGCATAGATATCCAGAGTGATAAAAATCCCCATTGCAAGAATACTTGACATGACGACTCCCTGATAGCCGAAATATTTTAACAGTGGATAGGCCACCGAAAATTTCACCACCATCATGATGGCAAGGTTGCGGATATTCAGCCTGCGCAAGCCTACTGCCATTAACAGTGCCGTGAAAATCGGTCCGATGGTATTTAAAAACGCCTCGATGGAGAACCAGCTCAAAATATCGGCAAGCAGCTCCAGATTCTTCGGATCTGCCGGTGGAAACAAGATGGCATACAGCGGCTTTGCGTAAACAAACAGACAGAAGGAAATCGGCAGTCCGATATACAGGACGATATCCACACAGTCCCGGATATTTTTGCGTACCAGCTTCAGGTCATGATTGGTAAGTGCCGTAGTGATATGCGGTATGATGGCGGAGGAGAACCCCGGTGCCAGAATCATTGGGATGGACATCAGCTTTAAAACACCGTAATTGATAGAGCCGCTGATGAGTAAGATTTCCGCATCCGTATTGCCGTGCGCTTCAAGCCCCTTACTCAAAAACAGCGTGTTGACAATCGTATCGCTGTAGCCCAGTATCGCTACAATCAAATAAGGAAACGCAATGAAAACAAGCTCCTTAAGAATTTCTCTTCGATCATTGTTTCCGGCAACTTCCTGTGTTTTGGCTAGCCTCTTCAGCTCGCGCATCTGCTTTTTATCATACAGCTTCAGATGCATGATCGCCAGAATTGCCGATATACTGGTGGAAATCACACCGAAATACAGCGCCCATACCTGATCCTTATGCAATGCATATACCGCAATCGCACTGGCGCTCAGCAGAAATGCCACACGGGCAACCTGCTCCAGAACCTGTGACAGTGCATAAATTTCCATGTGCTTGAGTCCCTGATAGAAGCCGCGGATACTGGAAAGCAGCGGAACGAAAAACAGGGCAAAGGAAATCAGTATCAGTACCATCTGCATCGTTTTAACGCTGTCTCCTTCATCCGGCATAACAAGTGCAGCCAGCGGAGAGGAAAACAGAATTACGATAATCATCATCCCGAAGCCGAAGCAGGTCATCAGGGATGCGGACAGCTTTTTGATCAGCAGTGAGGTTTGATAGTCCCCTCTTGTGGAATATTTTGCGATCAATGTCGCAATCGCAAACGGAAAGCCTGCTGTACAGATATTCAGCAGATAGGAATATATATTGAAGGCTACTCCGTAATAGGCCAGATTGTCCGCTGTTCCCAGCATGGAATTATAAGGGACTGCATAGAACAATCCAATGAATTTTGCAAAAAAGATGCCGGCAGAGCTGATCAGCCCTCCTGCTATAATCGACTGCTTCCGTTTGGAAACATCCATATTCTTACTCATATAACGTATCCTTTCTAGTTCCCGTTAACCATTCGCCTCGTTATCCTTCTGTGCATAATTACATGTGAAGAATACACGGCTCGTATTAACCAGCTTGGAATCCTTCCAGGTTACCATAACCTGCAATGTAAACTGATCATGCTCGGATATACCGTCCAGAAAGATTTTACTGACAAAGTTACGCGCACCGTTTGCCTGATATGGAATCATGTTGAAGGAGGTTTTTGCGTCATCTCCCAGCAATCCCAGACACGGATAGACATTGCTGTTGCTGTCCAAGGCCGGATCTACAGCAATCGCCTGAATATTGTACATCGCCACGCGTGGATTGGAAATAATAATCTCATACTGATAGCTGTTGTCCTTCTGCTTAAATACAGAAAGCTTATAATCAAAGGGTATGATTTTGGATTCACTGCCCTTGTTGTTCAATACAGCGTCTACATAGCTCTCATAATTTTTTATGCTCTCCTGCTCTTCTTTATGCGCATCGCCGCAGCCGGTGAGCAGCAGGAAGCAGAGCAGACACCAAAGGGGGAATTTTCGCATGGAATCACCTCTCGAGATATTATACCATAAAGGCATTATTTAAGCCACATTTTATAATCATGCGGTACTTTATTTGTACATTTAGGATAACAATTGCGTACAAACGGCAAAGGATGAAAAGCAAAAAATGCTGCATCCGTGTACAGCTGCTTACAGGCATCGGGTCGGAAATAAAAAAAGACCCGCCAAAGCGCAGACAGATTTCTACGCTATGATAAGTCTGTATCACCAGCAAGTTGCACAGCCTCAATGCTCAGGTATATCAGTATGTTTATGCAGTGCATAATCCATGCAAATCGGGTAGCCATAGATCGGAAGAG
>ERZ505997.440-NODE-440-length-8365-cov-6.30638_pt1 | contig 8365 bp, 8 predicted proteins | sample MGYA00513580_ERZ505997 | MGnify/ENA metagenome assembly ERZ505997
ACCTGCTCAGCTCCGATGTCTTTTACCGCCGGACGGAGGATACTCTGGCCTGGGGCCGGCTGGGCGTGCTGGCCGTAGAGATGGAGAGCGCGGCCCTTTACTGCAACGCGGCGGAGGCCGGCAAGCGGGCTCTGGCCGTCTGCACCGTTTCGGACAACCTGCTGACCGGCGAGGCCCTCTCCACCACCGAGCGCCAGACCTCCTTCACCCAGATGATCACCCTCGCCCTGGAGGTGGCCGTGGACATGGCCGCCCGGCGCGCGTGAACGGGCGTGGAAAGAGCCGCCCATCGGGGCGGCTCTTTCCACGCGAAACAATAAGGGAGGACATAACCCCTGTGGGTCATGTCCTCCGCTAATCTGGTGGACGATACAGGACTTGAACCTGTGACCTCCCGCACGTCAAGCGGATGCTCTACCAGCTGAGCTAATCGTCCAGACAGCGTAGATTATTATATCCGTACAAGCTCTATTTGTCAATACTTTTTTTGATTTTCCCCTTTTCAAAGGGGAAACCGGCTGGTATACTCGGATCAAAGTGGATTGGAAAGGGGTGGCGGGCATGCTCTGCCGACGGGTCTCTCTGGATGAGCTCCATCCGGCGCTGGGCGGGGGCGCCCCGGAGACGGGGCTGGACATATACTGCCGGGGCCGCACCGGCCTGCTGGCCGACGACGGGGCGCGGTGGGCGGTGCTGATCCTCCCCGGCGGGGGATACGAGCGCATTGCCCCGGCGGAGGGAGAGCCGGTGGCCCTGGCCTTTCTGGCCGCAGGGATACAGGCCTTTGTGCTGTCCTACAGTGTGCTGCCCGCCCTCTGGCCCAGGCAATTCCTGGAGGGGGCGGCCGCTCTGGCCTGGATGCGGGCCAACGCCCCGGAGCTGGGCTTCCGGCCCGACCAGGTGGCAGTGTGCGGCTTTTCCGCCGGGGGACATCTGGCGGGCTGCCTGGCCGGCGGGTACGCCGAGCCCCTCCTGAACGAGCGGCTGGGGCTGACGCCGGAGCAGGTGCGGCCGGACGCGGCCATACTGGGCTATCCGGTGGTGCACGAGGCCCTCTATCTGGAACCCCTGGGCGGGGCGGAGGTGCTGCGGCCGGACCGCCGGGTGGGCCCGGGCCACCCGCCCGCCTTTCTCTGGGCCACGGTGGGGGACGCCACGGTGCCGGTGGAAAATACCCTGGACTATGCCCGCGCCCTGCGAGCGCGGCAGGTGCCCTTTGAGCTGCACCTGTTTCAGGACGGGCCCCACGCCATGGGGCTGGCCGACCGGGAGAGCGCCCGGGACGAGGCCCACTATAACGCCCACGCAGCGGCCTGGCATCCGCTGTGCATAGACTGGCTGAAAGGAAGAGGATGATGGAGCAGAAGGTGGTCCTGATCACCGGCGGAAGCCGGGGCATCGGCGCGGCAACCGCCCGGCGCTTTGCCGCCGGGGGCTGTAAGGTGGTTATCAACTACCACCGTTCCCAGGCCCAGGCGGAGGCCCTGGCGGCGGAGATTGGAGGCTGGGCGGTGCAGGCAGACGTGGCCGATCCGGTCCAGGTGGGAAGAATGGTTGACAATGTGTTGGATAAATTTTGTCAACTTGACATTCTGATATGTAACGCCGGCATTGCACAGCAGAAATTGTTTGGCGATTTGACCGATGACGACTGGCGGCGGATGTTCGCCGTCAACGTGGACGGCGTGTTTCACGCCGTCCGGGCCGCCCTGCCCCACTTCATCCACCGCAAGGCGGGGCGGATCGTCACCGTGTCCTCCATGTGGGGGCAGGTGGGCGGCTCCTGCGAGGTGGCCTATTCCGCCGCAAAGGCCGCAGTAATCGGCCTCACAAGGGCTTTGGCCAAGGAGCTGGGCCCCTCGGGCATCACGGTGAACTGCGTGTCTCCCGGGGTTATTTCCACGGAAATGAACGCCCATCTGGACCGGGAAGCCCTGGCCGCCCTGGCGGAGGAGACCCCCCTGGGGGCCATCGGCACCCCGGAGGACGTGGCGGAGGCTATCTGGTATCTCTCCTCCGACGCCGCCCGGTTTGTTACCGGCCAAGTGCTGGCCCCCAACGGCGGGCTGGTAATTTAAGTGTCCGTTTCACAATTTGTTCATATTTTACACAAGGGCGGTCTCTCACAGGCCGCCCTTGTGTATTTTGCTAGTTGACAATTTCAAGTGCACAGAATATAATTGTCAACAACTTCAAAGGAGGATACCACTATGAAAAAGACTCGCTTCCTGTCTCTTGCACTGACGGGTACTCTCTGCGTGTCCCTGCTGGCCGGCTGCGGCGGCAGCGGTGACGGCGGCGGGGCAGCCCAGACCCCCGACGCGGCCAACACCAGCACCGTCCAGGAGAACACCGGCTCCGCCTTCAAGCTGGGCGGCACCGGCCCTCTGACTGGCGACGCCGCCATCTATGGCCTGGCTGCCCAGCGCGGCGCCCAGATCGCCGTGGATGAAATCAAAGAGGCCGGCGGCGACATTCAGTTCGCGCTGAAGTACGAGGACGATGTGAACGTCCCCGAGACTGCGGTCAACGCCTACAACGCCCTGAAGGAGTGGGGCATGCAGATCTCCCTGGGCTCCGTCACCTCCCAGCCCGGCGTCAGCACCTCCGCCCTGGCCTTTGAGGACCGCATCTTTACCATGACCCCCTCCGGCAGCTCCCCCGATGTCATCAGCGGCAAGGACAACGTCTACCAGATGTGCTTCTCCGACCCCAACCAGGGCCTGGCCTCCGCCCAGTATATCAGCGAGCAGGGCCTGGGTGAGAAGGTCTTTATCATCTGGAAAAATGACGATGTGTATTCCACCGGCATTAAGGAACAGTTTGTGAAGGAGGCCGAGACCCTGGGCCTGGAGGTGGTGGGCGACGCCACCTTTACCACCGACACCGCCACCGACTTCTCTGTTCAGCTCACCCAGGCCCAGCAGGCCGGGGCCGACCTGGTGTTCCTGCCCATCTATTATCAGCCCGCCTCCCTGATTCTGAGCCAGGCCGACGCCATGGGCTACACCCCCACCTTCTTCGGCGTGGACGGCATGGACGGCATCCTGACCATGGACGGCTTTGACGCCTCCCTAGCCGAGGGCGTCATGCTGCTGACCCCCTTCAACGCCGACGCCACCGACGAGGCCACCGTCAACTTCGTGACCAAGTACCAGGAGCTCTACGGCGAAACCCCCAACCAGTTTGCCGCCGACGCCTATGACTGCGTCTACGCCTACAAGATGGCCCTGGAGGCCGCCGGCTGCACCCCCGACATGAGCAATGAGGAGCTCTGCGACGCCCTGATTGCCACCTTCCCCACCATTACCCTGACCGGCCTGACTGGCGACGGCGCCGGCATCACCTGGGATGCCTCCGGCGAGGTATCCAAGAGCCCCAAGGGCATGGTTATCGAGAACGGCGCTTACGTGGGCATGGACTGATCGCCAGTCCCAGCGTTCACAAAACACGGTTCCGGGAGGGCTGCCGGCACGGCCGGCGGCCCTCCCGCCAACTGCTTACACAGAACAAATGGATGATTGCGGCCGGGCAACGGCCCGCCATTGCCCGGCCGCAATCATCCATGACAGAGAGGTGTGTGTTATGGTCTTCCTCAACTACCTGATCAACGGGATCAGCCTGGGCAGCATCTACGCCATCATCGCCCTGGGGTACACCATGGTCTACGGCATCGCCAAGATGCTCAACTTCGCCCACGGCGATGTCATCATGGTGGGCGCGTACATCTGCTTTTTCAGCATGAACGGGCTGTCCTCCCTCTTCGCCCCGGGCAGCCTGGCCGCGCTGGTGGTTCCCGCCCTGGCCGGCACGGTGCTGGCCATGGTGGTGTGCACCGTGCTGGGCATCACCATCGAGCGGCTGGCCTACAAGCCCCTGCGGCAGGCCACCTCCCTGGCGGTGCTCATCACCGCCATCGGCGTGAGCTACTTCCTCCAGAATGCGGCCCAGCTCCTGTGGAGCTCCAGCCCCAAGGTATTTACCCCCGTGGTGAGCCCGTCCGCCAAGCTGACCCTGTTTGACGGCCAGCTCTCCATCTCCTGGCTGACCATCGTGACCGTCCTGGTGTGCGTGGCCATCATGCTGGCCCTCACCGCCTTTACCGGCCGCACCAAGATGGGCAAGGCCATGCGGGCCTGCTCGGAGGACAAGGCGGCGGCCCAGCTCATGGGCATCGACGTCAACCGCACCATCTCCATGACCTTTGCCATCGGCTCCGCCCTGGCGGCCATCGCAGGCGTCCTGTTCCTGTCCACCTACACCAGCCTGACCCCCACCACCGGCTCCATGCCCGGCATCAAGGCCTTTACCGCCGCCGTGTTCGGCGGCATCGGCTCCATCCCCGGCGCCCTGCTGGGCGGCCTGCTGCTGGGCGTCATTGAGACCTTTGCCCGCGCCTACATCTCCACCGAGCTGTCCACCGCCATCGTGTTCGGTGTGCTGATCATCGTCCTGCTGGTGAAGCCCGCCGGCCTGCTGGGCAAGACCGTCCGTGAGAAAGTGTGAGGTGGACGCGATGAGACAACTTGGACAGATGAAAAAATCCACCAAAAACAGCCTGTTTACCTACACGCTGGTCATTGCGGCCTTTGTGGTGGTGCAGGCCCTGCGGATGGGCCCTGGCGTGGGCGCCATGCTGGAGGGGCAGCTCATCCCCATCTGCGCCTACATCGTCATGGCGCTGGCCCTGAACCTGGTGGTGGGCGTCTCCGGCGAGCTGAGCCTGGGCCACGCCGGTTTCATGAGCATTGGAGCCTTTGCCGGCTCTGCCCTGGCCCTGGCTCTCCAGAGCACCGTCACCCTTTCCCCCCTGCGCCTGGCCCTGGCCATGGTATTCGGCGCGGTCATCGCCGCCGCGCTGGGCTTTCTCATCGGCATCCCCGTGCTGCGCCTCAATGGCGACTACCTGGCCATTGTGACTCTGGCTTTTGGCGAGATCATCAAGAGCATCATCACCAATGTCTACCTGGGGGTGGATGAAAACGGCCTCCAGTTCAGCTTCCTCTCCAACAAAAACGAGCTGGCCGACGGCGGGGTGGAGCTCATCCGCGGCCCCATGGGCGTGATGAACACCCAACGCATCTCCACCTTTATTGCCGGCTTTGTACTGGTGTTGGTGGCCCTGGTGGTCATCTTCAACCTGGTCAACAGCCGCACCGGCCGGGCCGTCATGGCCGCCCGGGACAACCGCATCGCCGCCGAGAGCGTGGGCATCAGCGTCACCAAGTACAAGATGATCGCCTTTGTGGTCTCCGCCGCCCTGGCGGGCGCGGCGGGCACCCTGTACGGGTGCAGCCAGACCACCTTCGCCGCCACCAAGTTCGACTTCAATACCTCCATTCTGATTCTGGTGTTCGTGGTGCTGGGCGGCCTGGGCAACATGTGGGGCTCCGTCATTGCCGCCGCCGCCCTCACTATCCTGCCCGAGGCCCTGCGCCAGTTCTCCAACTACCGCATGCTGGTGTACGCCATTGTGCTGATCCTGGTCATGCTGGCCACCAACAATCCCACCCTGAAGGGCTTCTTCTCCCGGCTGTTCCACCGGGAGCGGGCGGACGCGCCCCATGTGGCGGCGGTGAAAGGAGGCGGCAAGCAGTGAGCAGCATAAAGCGACCCGAGACCAAGCTGGTCCCGGTGCCCAGCGTCAACAAGATTCCAGAGCGGGACGTGGATAAGAGCCCCATCCTGGAGGCCCAGCACCTGGGCATCGACTTCGGCGGCCTCACCGCCGTCAACGAGTTCAACATGGCCATCGGCCGCACCGAGATCGCCGGCCTGATCGGCCCCAACGGCGCGGGCAAGACCACGGTGTTCAACCTGCTGACCAAGGTGTACCAGCCCACCAGGGGCACCGTCCTGCTGGACGGAGTAGACACCCACAACATGAACACGGTGCAGGTCAACAAGGCGGGTATTGCCCGCACCTTCCAGAACATCCGCCTGTTTAACAACCTGAGCGTGGAGGACAATGTCAAAATCGGCATGCACAATTCCATCCACTGTGGCCTGTTCAGCGGCATTCTCCGCCTGCCCCGGTACTGGAGGGAGGAGAAGACCGCCCATGAGCGCGCGCTGGAGCTGCTCTCCATTTTTGACATGCAGGATTTGGCGGGGGCCAAGGCGGGCTCCCTGCCCTACGGCGCCCAGCGCCGGCTGGAGATCGTCCGCGCCCTGGGTACCAACCCGTCCCTGCTTCTGCTGGACGAGCCGGCGGCGGGCATGAACCCCTCTGAGACGGCGGAGCTGATGGAGAACATCGTCAAAATCCGCGACACCTTCCAGATTGCCATTCTCCTCATCGAGCACGACATGAACCTGGTTATGGGTATCTGCGAGGGCATCTGCGTGCTCAACTTCGGCCAGATCATCGCCAAGGGCACCCCCACGGAAATTCAGAACAACCCGGAGGTCATCAAGGCCTACCTGGGCGGCGGAAAGGAGGGCTGAGAGATGGCTGTGATGCTGGATGTCAAGAACATCAACGTCTATTACGGCGCCATTCACGCCGTCAAGGACATCTCCTTTCAGGTCAACGAGGGGGAGATTGTCACCCTCATCGGCGCCAACGGTGCGGGCAAGACCACCACACTGCAAACCGTGTCCGGTCTGCTCCACACCCGCACCGGCTCCATTGAGTTCCTGGGGCAGCCCATCCAGAACGTCCCCGCCTCCAAGCTGGTGGGCCGCGGATTGGCCCAGGTGCCGGAGGGCCGCCGGGTCTTTCAGCAGATGACAGTGGAGGAGAACCTGGAGATGGGCGGCTTCACCCAGCCCGCCTCCACCATCGCCCCCGGCCTGGAGCGGGTGTACGAGCAGTTCCCCCGGCTGAAGGAGCGCCGCCGTCAGGTGGCGGGCACCCTGTCCGGCGGCGAGCAGCAGATGCTGGCCATGGGGCGGGCCCTCATGTCCAACCCCAAGCTGCTCATGCTGGACGAGCCCTCCATGGGCCTGGCCCCCCTGCTGGTGGAGCAGATCTTCGCCATCATCAAGGAGCTCCACCGGGCGGGCACCACGATTCTCCTGGTGGAGCAGAACGCCCAGATGGCCCTGAGCGTGGCCGACCGGGGCTACGTGCTGGAGACCGGGCGGGTCACCCTCACCGGCCCCGGCCGGGAGCTGCTGGCCGACGAGGCCGTCAAAAAGGCATACCTGGGCGGTTAAACGGCAGCCCGGCGGAGCGCGCTCCGCCGGGCTGTTTTCCATTTCCTCCCCTTGACTGGCGTGCTATAATATGGTCAGCAAGGCAATATCGCCGCGTTGTGCAAGGAGGCGCTGATCCATACCATGCCCAATTACTACGCGCACCTGACGTTTGGCCAACGGGTGCTGGCGGACCTGCCCGCCGGCCTGTCCGAACTCATTGAGCAGGAGCGGGAGGCCTTTGACCTGGGCTGTCTGGGCCCCGACCCGCTGTTCTTCTACCAGCCCATCCGCCCCAACGCCGTCCGGCGGGAGGGGATCAAGATGCACCGCCGCTCCGCCCTGCCCGCGGTGGAGCGTCTGCGCCAGGCTATCGAGGACGGCGTACCCATGTCCACCGGCTACGGAGCTGGCTTCCTCTGCCATTTGGCCCTGGACAGCGCCTGCCACGGCTACGTGGACGACCGGGCCGCCGACGGCCCCATCTCCCACATGGCCATTGAGGGGGAGTATGACCGGATGCTGATGGAGCGGGACGGCCTCAATGCCGCCGAGCAGTCCCCACTGCCCAGCGCCCCGGCCAACCGTGCCGTCTGGGAGGCGGCGTCCCAGGCCTTTGTCCACGCCTCCCCCGACCAGATGCGGCGGGCCTACCGCTCCATGGCCTTCTTCTCCGGCTTCCTGGCCCGCTCCAACGGCCGCATGACCGGCAAGGTCATCGGTGCAGTGAGCCACATGCTCCCCATTCCCTCCGCCAAGGGCATCGCCCTGAAGGAGACGCCCCACCCCTCGGCTCAGGAGAGCAACGCCGACCTCAACCGTCTGCTGGAGGCGGCCATCCCGGAGACAGCGGAGCAGATTACCGCCTTTTTCCAGGCCATTTCGGCGGAAACTCCCGTGCCGCGCTGGTTCGACCGGGACTTCAAGGGCAATCCGCCCCCCATCCCCCAGCGCATCCGCTGGCAGGACATCCCAGAGCACTCCGTTACATGACAAGCGCCGCCCCCGCATTGTGGGGGCGGCGCTTTCTCATTGGGCCTCCAACAGGAAGGTCACCGGGCGCAGCCCGTCGGTACAGCACACCACATTGCCCCCCTCCCGCCGCTGCCAGGGGGTATAGGAGGCACCGCAGGACAGGGCGGACACCGAGCGGTAGAGATCGATCCACGCCCAGGGGCAGAAGCCGGCTGGCATTTCCGCGCCCCCGGTATAGAGATCGGAAGAG
>ERZ505997.452-NODE-452-length-8177-cov-3.78983_pt1 | contig 8177 bp, 5 predicted proteins | sample MGYA00513580_ERZ505997 | MGnify/ENA metagenome assembly ERZ505997
CGACGACGTTGACGAGCTTGATGATCTGAATTTCGGTTTTCGGGAAGGTGCGGCGCAGGATGGCGGCCAGCTGCTCGGCGGTCTGCGGTGCGTCGACGTGCGCGATGGTAATCGAGTAATGTTCGTCGATGTTGTCTTCCTTCATGATCTGTACGGCCCGTTCCAGCGCGCGGGTATAGGTTCTGACCTTTTCCTTGACGTCGATCCGTCCCTGGGTACGCCGGTTGATTTCCAGAATCGGTTTGATCTTTAATAAGCCCGCTAACGTGGCGGCCAGCGGCGTCAGCCGTCCGCCGCGTTTTAAATGCTGCATGTCGCTGGGCAGAATCAGGGTGTTGGTCGTGTCGATCACCTGCTGGCAGGCGGCCTGGATTTCTTCCATGGAGGCGCCGGTCTCGGCCATTTGCCTGGCGGTGCGGATCAGGTATTCCTGAACGACGGCCGTGACATGCGTATCAATCGTGATGATCGGCAGCCCGATTTGGGAAGCCGCCGTCTGCATCGCACTGATTGTGCCGGACAGACCGCTGCAGATCGGCACAGCGAAGATCAGTTCCACGCCCTCAGCTTTTAATTGTTCAAAACATTCCTGAATCCGGCCTAACGACGGCAGGGATGTCGCCATAACCTTCTGCTGCTGAAGCAGCGTGATCAGCTGGTCCTGATCAATGTCTTCCATATCCTGAAGACTGCGGCCGTCGACGCTGATCTGAAGCGGCAGACTGACGATGCCGTCCGCTGCCATTTCAGCCGCGGTTTTCCCGATGCCGCTGTCGGTAACAAAGGCTATTTTCATAGTTTTTCACTCCTTATATGTTTCATTTTAACGCGATCTGATTTAGAAGTAAACTAATATCCACTTACAGAAAAGACGGTTTGTCGACTTTGTGCGAAAGCACAGATCTTCATTGAAATCGAATTGATGAATCAAAGGGCTGAATCAAGGGTTAAAAATAAAGAAGGACAGTTTGGAAAAGCAAAAATAAATCTGGAAAAAACGGAAAGAGGGATGTTTCGATCAAACTAGAAAAAAATTCAATTTGAAATTGACGGAGTCTGAAGAATTTCGTATAATTCACTCAAAAGAAATGATGACGCAAAATGGAAGCGGCGCTGCCCTGACGGAGCGGAACAGGCATGGAAATAAGCCGGAAGGGAAGCCTTCGGTTGAGTGAAGCAGTGGCTGATCCGGCCGCTTTATGGTAAAATAAAAAAGAAGGGAGTGCTGAAAAATGAGTGTTCATCTGCATGCGCGAAGTTGTTATACTTTATTAAACAGCACCCTGACGGTACCGCAGTTGGTAGCTCAGGCCAAACAGGCGGGCTATGAGGCGATCGCCTGCACCGACGAAAAAGTGATGCACGGTGCGATGGAATTCTGGAAGTGCTGCCAGAGGGAACAGATTAAACCGATTTTCGGTTTGGAAGTACAGATTCAAATTGAAGAAGAGATCGTTGCGATGACCGTGCTGGCGCGGGATAATGAAGGTTATGTCGGTCTGATGGAAGCTTCCAGCCGATTGTGCGACGGGCAGAATACGCTGACGCTGGATCAGATCCGAGCGCATCTGGAACACTGGGTGCTGATCGTTTATGGCGAGGGCGGTTTTGTCGAAAGTGAATTGATTCAGGAGGACCGCCGCGGCTTGAGCGATAAGCTGGGCTGGCTGAAGACGCAGCTGCCGTTGTTTTATATGGCGGTCTCGTTTAACGACGCGTCGTTCTGGAAATTGAAGAATATTTTATTAAAGCAGGTGTGCGCGGCGCAGGAAATTCCGACTGTCGCCCTGTCGAAGATTTATTATGGCAAAGCAGAGGATGCCCAGCTGTTTAAAATTGTCAACGGGATCCGGTTGTCCAAGACGATCAATGATAAAACGCTGCCGTCGGTCAACGGCCGCTATCTGCGCACCCCGGCGGAAATGGAACAGCTGTATGACGCCGAGGATCTGCAGGCGAGCGATCACATCGCTTCGATCTGCAATGTGACGATGGAGCTGGCGAAGACGACGCTGCCGGCGTTTCCCTGTCCGCAGGGTGTATCCTCAAAACAATATTTAACCCAGCTGTGTCTGGCCGGCTTGAAGAAACGGCGGCAGGGACAGCCGGAGGATCCGGCGTATCGGCGGCGGTTAAAATATGAGCTGGACGTCATTTTAACGATGCACTTTGAGGATTATTTTCTGATCGTCTGGGATTTCATCCGGTTTGCCCGCAAGGCGGGAATTTATGTCGGACCGGGCCGGGGCAGCGCGGCGGGCTCGTTAGTCGCGTATGTGTTGGGAATCACGCACGTGGATCCGCTGGAATACGGATTGCTTTTTGAACGATTTTTAAATCCGGAGCGGATTTCCATGCCGGATATTGATACCGACTTTCCGGATAACCGGCGCGACGAAGTGATTCAGTATGTCGCTGAAAAGTATGGCGAAAAACATGTCGCGCATATCGCGACGTTCGGTACGCTGGGCGCCAAGCAGGTGCTGCGCGACGTCGGCCGGGTTCTGGAGATTCCGCTGCGTGAGGTTGACATGCTTTGCAAAGCTGTGCCGTTTGGAATTAAGATGACGCTGCAGACGGCGATTCAGCAGAATCCGCGGTTTCACCAGATGGTCTATGCCGACCGGCGGTATCAGGAGCTGTATGAAACCGCCTTGCGGATCGAGGGTCTGCCGCGGCACGTTTCCACCCATGCGGCCGGAATTGTCTTTTCCCGCGCCGAGCTGGAGCAGGTCTGCCCGACAATCCGGATTGAAAACGATCTGCTTTCCACGCAGTATACGATGGAGCATCTGGAGGAACTGGGACTGATCAAGATGGACTTTCTGGGACTGCGCAACTTGACGATCATCGACGATATCGTTCAGCGCGTGCAGCAGCGCCAGCCGCTCGATATTATGAAAATTCCGCTGGACGACGCGAAAACCTACGCGCTGTTAAGAAAAGTCGATACCGTCGGCATCTTCCAGCTGGAATCGGAAGGTATGAAAAATCTGATCCGCAAGATGCAGCCGGCCTGTTTCGACGACATCGTCGCGACGATCGCGCTGTTTCGCCCCGGGCCGATGGAAAACATCCCGGAATATCTGCGCTGCCGGAAGGATCCGTCAGCTGTGCATTACCTGCATCCGGATCTCAAGCCGATTTTGGAAAGTACCTATGGCGTAATGATCTATCAGGAACAGATCATGCAGACGGCGCAGAAGATGGCCGGTTTCTCGCTTGCCCGCGCGGATGTGTTGCGGCGGGCGATGTCCAAGAAAAAGCTCAAGGAGCTGCAGTCGCTGCAGAAGGAATTCATCGGCGGCTGTATCCAGCAGGGCTATGATGAAAAGCTGGCGAATGAGGTTTATGCGTTGATTCTGAAGTTCGCCAATTATGGCTTCAATAAATCCCATTCCGTAGCGTATGGTCTGCTTGCCTATCAGCTGAGCTATTTGAAGGCCAATTTCCCGTTGGAATTTTATACTTCGCTGCTTAACAGCGTGATCGGCGCGGAAGGCAAGACGGCCGAATACATCGACGAATGCCGCCGGCATCAGGTTCAAATTCTGGGTCCGTCGGTCAATGCCAGCGACGTGCGTTATTTAATCGAGGGCGAAGCGATCCGCTATCCGCTGCTCGGGATTAAGAATATCGGCTCGGCCGCCTGCATGCAGCTGTTGGCGGAGCGGCAGGAAAACGGGCCGTTTCAGGATTACTACGATTTTGTCACGCGGATGCTGACGCGCAGACTTAACCGGAAAATGATCGAAGCGCTGATCGACGCCGGGGCGCTGGACGAGTTCCACGCCAACCGTCAAAGTCTGCGTCTGTCGCTGGAAGAAGCGATCAGCTATGGCGATTTAGTGCGGATTGAGGTCGGCGGTCAGGTGCGGATTGATTTAGGCCTGGTATCCAAGCCGGTGATGGTGATGGCGAAGGAAGATCCGATTGAACGCAGCGAACGCGAGCGGGAAGCGCTGGGCTTTTATCTCTGCTCGCATCCGATCCTGCAGGTCAAAAAGAAATTTCAGATCCAGACCGAACCGTTAGTCCGGTTAATGGCGAAGGGCGGTTTTATCGAAGGCTTCGTTTACCTGCAGCGGGTGCGCCAGCATCGCACAAAAAAAGGCGATCTGATGGCGTTTGCGGTCGGCGTGGATGAAACCGCGCAGATCGACTTAGTCGTCATGCCGAGCATTTACGCCCGCAGCACGGCCTTTTTGAACAAAGGCCAGTACGTGTACTTCCAGGGCAAGATGGACAAGGAAGATTCCTGTCTTGTCAACCGGCTGCAGCCGCTGAACACGGATTTCACGCAGAATTCACAATAAAACGATACACTGTTGACCATAAGGAAGGATGATGCACATGGCCAGAATACTCATTGTTGACGACGAACAGATGATCCGCGAGGTCGTCCGGGAATACGCGCTGATCAACGGCTATGAAGTCGCGGAAGCCAGCGACGGACTGGAGGCGCTGGAGTTAGTGGAGAAGGAAGATTTCGACTGCGTGATCCTCGATATCATGATGCCGAAGCTCGACGGCTTTTCCGCGTGCAAGCAGATTAAAAAGATTAAGCCGATTCCGATCATCATGCTTTCGGCCCGTCAGGAGGAATACGACAAGCTGTTCGGCTTTGAGCTGGGCGTGGACGATTATGTCGTCAAGCCTTTCTCGCCGAAGGAGCTGATGGCCCGCGTCAAGGTCATTCTGGAACGCTTCAAAACCAAGGATACCGAAGTCCTGCGCTTTGAAGGGCTGCAGATCAACATCGAGGGCCGCTCTGTCACGGTGGATGGGGAGAAAGCGAATCTGACGCCGAAGGAAATCGATCTGTTGTTATACATGGTTAAAAATAAGAATATCGCCTTATCGCGGATGAAACTGCTGGAAGAAGTCTGGGATTACGACTATTTCGGCGACGACCGGACGGTCGATACACACATTAAGATGCTGCGGCATAATTTAAAAGACTACCGCAAGTTCATCGTTACCGTCCGCGGAATGGGGTATAAGTTTGAAGCTTGATTTTCATGGTATAAAGTTTAATATCTGGCTGTATTTCATGTTGTTTGCGGCCGGACTTTTAGCTTTGGTCGGCGGGGCGCAGCTGCTTTTGATCAAGCCGTATTATCGAAGCAATAAGATTTCGGCGATCAAAGAGGTGGCGGCGACGATTCAGGAGTACGTCATCGACAATCAATGGCTGGACGAGGCGACGATCAAGAAAGCTTCGCAGTTTGCGATCAACAACAATGTCTGCGCTGTCGTTTACAACGACAGCGGCAACGTGGTCTACAATTCTGATTCGCTGGGGGATTCGTGTATTTTCAACCAGACGATTACCGTCGGCTCGACGCAGCTGCAGCCCCTGACCAACGGAAAAGCGATGCGCGAGCTGCTGCTGTTAAGCGACGGGGAGCTTTCGGAAGTGCTGGCGAATCAGCGCAGCGACCAGGAAATGATTCTGTATGGGAAAATGGTGCAGGCCAATCTGGCGAATTTTTATCTGTTTGTCAACAGTCCGCTGGAACCGCTGGATTCCACGCTGACGATTTTTCAGGATCAGTTTTTCTTTCTGGCTTTTTTCGCGCTGATTTTATCCATTGTGATCTCTCTATTTATATCGACAAAGCTGTCGCGGCCAATCGTGCAGATGAAGCACTCCGCCAACGAGCTGGCCAAGGGGCATTACGATATTCATTTCGAAGGCAGCTATTTCAGCGAGATCGACCAGCTGGCGGATACGCTGAACGATGCCACACACAAGCTGAGCAAGGTTGACGAGCTGCGGCGGGATCTGATCGCCAACGTCTCGCACGACATCAAGACGCCGCTGACGATGATCAAGGCGTATGCCGAAATGATCCATGATATCTCCGGCGATATTCCGGCCAAGCGCGACGAGCATCTGGACGTCATCGTGCGCGAGGTCGATTATCTCGATCATCTGGTGACCGACATGGCGGAGCTCTCGAAGATGCAGTCGGGCAGCTATCAGCTGAAGCTCGGTACGTTTAACTTAAGTCAGAAAATCCAGAATATCGTCACGCTGTGCCAGGTCATGATCGACGAGCATCATTATCAGCTGGTGATCGAATGTCCGCGGAGTTTGATGATGACGGCCGACGAGGTCAAAATCAGCCAGGTTATCTATAATTTCCTGTCCAACGCTTTCAAGCATACGCCGGATGGAAAGAAGATCACGATCCGCGCGTTTGAAAAAAACGACTGGATTCAGGTTGAGGTGGAAGACGAGGGCGAGGGGATCAAGAAAGAAGATCTGCCGTACATCTGGGACCGTTATTACAAGATTGATAAAAAATATCAGCGGGCAACCGGCGGCAGCACCGGGCTGGGCCTGGCGATCGTCAAGGCGATCCTGGACAGTCATCACGCGGAGTACGCGGTAGAAAGCGAGGAGGGCAAGGGCTCCCGGTTCTGGTTCAGGATCCGGCGCTCGGCAGAATGGAAAATCAAAATCTAACTGAAGAAGCACGGCAGAACCTGCGTCTGGATTATCTGCCCAAGCTGAGACTGCCGCTGTGGCAGCGCAAGGACATGTTCTGCATGAACACGGACACCGTGCTTTTGGGCGAGCAGATGGTTGTTCGAAAAGGCGAGAGTGTGCTCGATCTGGGCTGCAACAACGGCGCGCTGCTGCTGTACGCCTCGCGTTTTTCGCCGGGTTCCTTAACCGGCGTCGACCTGCTTCCCCAAGCGCTGGCCTTGGCGGCGGAAAACATGCGGATCAACGGTCTGGAAGCGGAACTGATCTGCGCGGATCTGGCGGAGTTTCGTCATCTGCCGTTTGATGTGATCGTCTGTAACCCGCCGTATTTCGCGACGCCGGATCCGGCTTCCGTCAACCGCAATCCTTTTTTAGCGACAGCCCGGCATGAAGCGGGCTGCACGCTGGAAACGCTGTTTGCGGCGGGCGGCCGATTGTTAAAAGACAAGGGCCGGTTCTATCTGGTTCACCGCGCAGACCGGCTGGCGCAGATCATCGCGGCGCTGCAGAACTCGCCGTTAACGCTGCGCGAAGCGACGCTGGTCTTTGACCGCCGTACCCGTCAGGCCACGGCGGTGATCGCTGAGCTGCGCAAGGGAAAGCTCGGCCCGGTGCGTTTCCGCGAACCATTGTGGCGGCCGGAACCCGATCAGGAATAAGGAAAGAACGTCAGCTGAAAAAAGCCGGCGTTTTTTGTTTCTGGAAAGGATCGCGTCCCTGCATTGCCTGAACATCGCTCAAATCCGGAAAGATCGAAAAAAGAAACGATAAGAATGAGGAAGGTAAGCAGGAAAAAATAATCTCTGAAATGATCTCAGTACAAAAGCTTGAAAGGAGTTCGGATGAAACATAAGGAATGCGGCGGGTTCCTGTTGGTTAGCGGGCAGAATCGCGTTTTCCTTCATCACATCTTCATTGGAGGAAGCGAATTAAGAAACAAAAATCCGTTCATTCCGACCTGAAATTGAAAGAAATGGCAACCCGGTCGGAGTTGATTTCAGACGCTAAAACTTTTACAATGAATCTAAGCGAGTTCCCCCCAGCTTTCAGGAGGTCAAAAATGAGAAAACAAGGAAAAAAATGGGCGACGTTTCTTTTGTGCTGTCTGTTGCTGCCGGTAACGCCGGTCAAAGCGGAAACGACGGTGATCGAAATTGTCGATTACCGCGATGGACAGGAAACTGTCCTGCAGACGTTTGGCACCGTGAAAAGTGCGGCGGATTATTATGCCAAGCACCGGGATGACACCAGTGTCGCCAATCTGGGCGTGCGGCAGGATGGGAAGCTGATCGCCGTGGATCAGGGGATCGTCTTCTTCGCCTCGGAAGGCTGCAAGGTCAACACGGAATACAAGGATGCCGACACGGGCAACGACGGCTATCTCAACGGATGCTACGGCGCCGACGGTGCGGCGCTGGACACCGATTTCACGCGCATGCAGGTGGATTTCAAGATTTCCGGCGTGCGCGGCCGGGTGAAGCTGGCGGAGGTGATGTTGGTTCCGCTGGATCAGGCTGGCAATTTAAGCAGCTATACGATCCGCGACGGCCGGCTGTATCATCAGATCCGTCAAAGTCAGTCGTCCTCGCGCTATGCGACGATGATCGATCTGGGGCCGGTACCGGCATATTTGAGCAGTGCTGCTCAGCTTTACAGCTATGACGGCCACTACTTCTAT
>ERZ505997.458-NODE-458-length-8108-cov-3.99503_pt1 | contig 8108 bp, 8 predicted proteins | sample MGYA00513580_ERZ505997 | MGnify/ENA metagenome assembly ERZ505997
TGGCCTGTGCGTTGAGATACGAGATAATCTTTTCATCTTGAACTGCTTCTCAAACGGCACGTAGGTATCGGCTGGATGGTAAGCATTCTGCTGCAGATAGCCGACGCGGATCACTTTGGCGATTTCCATCGTCAGCTTCTGATCTTCCGGCAGCACGTCGGAGCCGATCAGCTTGACGATTTCCATCAGCTGATTCTCTTCATGCAGGATCGCCTGAATTTCCTGACGCAGCGCGTTGAATTCATGGTCGACGTTCTTGTCGTACCAGCGTGCCAGATCGTCCAGATATTCGGAATAGCTGTCGTTCCAGTTGATCGCCGGATAGTGACGGGCATATGCCAGCGACTTATCCAGCGCCCAGAAGCAGCGCACAAACCGCTTGGTATTCTGGGTGACCGGCTCGGAGAAGTCCGCGCCCTGCGGCGAGACTGCGCCGATAATCGTGACGGAACCCTCGGCTCCGTTTAAGGTTTCGATATAGCCCGCACGTTCATAGAACTGCGAGATCCGCGACGGCAGATACGCCGGGAAGCCTTCTTCCGCCGGCATTTCTTCCAGACGTCCAGAAATTTCACGCAGCGCTTCCGCCCACCGGCTGGTGGAGTCGGCCATGATCGCGACGTGATAGCCCATATCGCGGTAATATTCCGCCAGCGTGATGCCGGTGTAAATGCTCGCTTCACGCGCCGCGACCGGCATGTTGGACGTATTGGCGATCAAGACTGTCCGCGCCAGCAGCGGCTTGTTGCTTTTCGGGTCGATCAGGTCCGTGAATTCCTCCAGAACCTGAGTCATTTCGTTACCGCGCTCGCCGCAGCCGACATACACGATGATGTCGGCGTCGCACCATTTCGCCAGCTGATGCTGGGTCATCGTCTTGCCCGAGCCAAACCCGCCCGGAATGGCGGCTGCGCCGCCCTTGGCGATCGGGAACAGCGTGTCGATGACGCGCTGACCGGTGATCAGCGGACGGGTGATCGGCTTGCGATAGCCGACCGGCCGCGGATTGCGGATCGGCCATTTCTGAGTGAGCGTCAGCGCATGTTCTTCGCCCTGATCGTCACGGATCCGCACGATCTCGTCGTTGATATGAAATTGACCGTTTTCAGCGACGAAAATGACCTCGCCTTCCGGAAGCATCGGACTGAGCATGCAGCGATGCTCGATCAGCTCGGTTTCCGGGCAGGTCGCGTAGATCTGTCCCGGACGCAAACGGTCGTGCAGCTTGACCTGCATCGTCACGTCCCACAGTTTTTCTTCATCCAGCGGGGAAACCGTCGTTCCGGCGGCAATGAACGCGCCTTCGGTTTCCATCAGCTCTTTTAACGGACGTTCGATGCCGTCGAAGATATTTTTCAGAATTCCCGGCCCCAGCGTCGCAGACAACAGAGATCCGGAAGGCCGAACCGGTTCGCCCGGTTTCAGACCCGTGGTGGATTCGTACACCTGAATCGTCGTGTACTGTTCATCAATGCCGATGACTTCCCCCATCATTTCCTTATTGCCGACAAAGACCATCTCCTGCATGGAAAAGTCTTTGGAATCCTTGACGGTGACAACCGGTCCGTTGATTGAATAGATCAAATTGTTATTCAATGTCTTCACCTCGGTTTTTGTCGTATTACAATGTGAATCCGGAATTGTTCTGGAACCACTCTTTCTGATTTCTTAATGCGTTGTCCAGCGTTTCGTCGATCTCAAAGCCCTCTGACGGACACATAAAGCGCCATCCGCCAAATTCCAGATACGCTGTTTCCACCGACTGAGAAAAGCCCTTGCGCTTTAAGATTTCGCGCATCAGCGCTTCGTCCTGTTCGCGCACGATGAACGTTCCGGCCTTGCCGGCGATCTTCGCGTGCTTATCCAGCTTCTTTTCGAGTAAATCCGCGTAAGCGGAGGAAGCCACGAACGCTTTCAGCTCGTCAGCCACGTGGTCAAACAGTTCCGCGGCCATCGCCTGGCGCTGCGCCAGCAGATCCCGCTTGATTTTCAGCTTGGCTTGGGAGGTCTTCGTGGCTTGCAGCAGCTCCAGCTCGCTGATTTCTTTTTCTTCGTAGTGCCCGGTTTCCTTATGCAGCGATTCCGTGAAGAAATGAATCTCCTCGTCCTGCAGCTGCTGCACCTCAGAATGAATCTGATCGGTAACCAAGCCGGCCTGATCCTGAATGTCCTCCAGGATAGCCGTGAGCGCTTCTGTCTTCTCTGCCATTGTTTTCACCTCACAATTTGATGCCGATCGCTTCGCTGATGTAGCGGTCGATCGTTTCTCCGATTTTGGCTGACCCGTGACGATCTGGAATTTCGACCAGCAGCGGCTTGGACAGCCGCAGCTTGTAATCGGATACCACGTCCGGGCAGGTGTTGACGATTTTCGTCGTCATTAACACGATCGCGATCTCGGGGTTTTCAATCGCTTTGTTCAAAGCGGCCAGCACCTCGTCCCGTTCGTGGACCACGACGCCTTCGACCCCGGCTAAGCGCATGCCCATCTGGGTATCAATATTGTCACTGATCAAATAAAGTTTCATGACAATCCCCGATCTTACAGCTTATTGATGATCAGGATGGAAATCAGCAGACCGTAGATCGCAACACCTTCGCCCAACGCGACGAAGATGATCGCCTTACCAAAGTTTTCCGAATTCTCCGAGATCGCTCCGATCGCTGCCGGAGCCGCGGAAGCCACCGCCCAGCCGGCGCCGATTGCCGAACAGCCCGTCGCCAGCGCCGCTGCAATAAAGCCCATCCCCTGAGCTAAAGTGCCGGTGATGGAATTGGCGGCCGCCGTACCTTCCGCCAGCGCATGGACGCCGCCGAACTGGAACAGGACAGCTAAGACGAAGACGCCGCCGAAGACGCAGATCTGCGCGATCAGCTTGGTTTTCAGGTTTTCAGCGGAAGCGCCCTTTTTGTAGATGAAGAACAGCGGAGCGATCACCAGGATCACGGCGATCAAAGGCAGCAGCATTTCAAGTAATGTTAACATGGTTTATTTTCCTCCTTATGCATTTTCCGATGAGATCATCGTAAATTTCTTCCCGTTGCCGACAAAGTAGCGGCTGAACATTTCATAATATTCCAGACGCAATGTCTGAATGCCGACGATCAGACCTTCTAAGCCCATGACAAACAAGTTGCCCAGCACGAAGACGACCGGTCCGGCGTTGCCGGTCATTTTGACCAGCGTCATGACGACGAGCATCATGCCGGCATGGCTCAGAACGAAGCCGCCGACACGCAGGTAAGACAGGGAATTGGTGACGAAGCTCAGGATGATTTCCAGCACTTCAAACACTTCTTCCAGCACGAAGTTGCCCCAGCCCTGATGCGGCGTCAGCCCCTCGCCCTTCATTAAGCCGTTTAACGGTTCCTTCATGAAGAACAGGACGACCGGCACGCCGATGAACAAAATCATGAGCGGCTTGCTTCCCGGATTAAACGGCAGCATATCCGGCATGAACATGCCGATCAAAAACAGAATGATATAGCCGTAGAAAATAAATCCGGCCACGCCGTTCTGCGAGAACAGCGCTTCCGCCATCTCTTTGCGCTTGATATTCAGATAGATATTGATGATCATCGTCATCAGGATCAGCACTGCGCCGATCGCAACCGCGCCGATCAATAACGGCATCGTCGCGCTGGCGTCCATGACCTCAAACAGCTTCTCGCGAACGCCGAACAGGCTCTGATGCACTGGATTGAGCAGTGTTTCCACGCCGAAGACTGATCCGAACAGGAAGCCGAAGATCATCGACGTCAATCCCGCCCGGCCGACGATGCCGGCCAGCCGGTTATGCTTGATTTTTTCCAGCAGCAGACCGCCGATCAGAAGCAGCGCGCCCTGACCGAGATCGCCGAACATGATGCCGAACAACAGGCAGAACGTGACGGCCACAAACGGCGTCGGATCCAGGTCATGATAATTCGGCAGACCATACATCTCGACGAACATCTCGAACGGACGGAACAGCCAGACGTTGTGCAGCATCGTCGGCGGCACCAGCTGCGGCGCCGTTTCCGGTTCAGCCAGATCAACGCGGACATTCAGCCCGTCAAACAGCCGGACAAACTGATCCGCTGTTTTTGCCGGCACAAAGCCAGCCAGCTGATAGTCGTCCTGCACCTGCACGACATAGCGGTACAGCTTACGGATTTCGCTGGTATACGCACAATAGGAATAAACCTCCGTCAGCTTTTCCTTATACTGTTCCAGGATTTTCTTTCCGTCGATGCGTGGAATTGGAATTTCCTCAATGAACAGGCTTTCCATACATTTTCTGACTTCTTTAACGAAGGTGTTGGACGTCGCATACAGGATCCAGACGTACTGGCCGCTTTTATGCAGCTCCTCAACGACGAAGTTCTTCTTTTCGATCAGGCTCAGCTTTTTGAAGCTTTCCGCCGGCAGACGGCCCATTCCGAACGAAATATACTGGCACTCATGCATCGCCTCAAATCCATAGCTCCGCACTTTTTCCAAAGCGATTTCATCGTTGCCCGTCAAGGTCATCAGCTCGTGCGTATCCGCGATCATCGCAAACTGCTCGTTGACTTCCTTGATAAACGCTTCAATTTCCGCTTCTTCATAGCTGCGGCTGACCGGTCCGGCTTTCAGCTCGAAACCGACGCTATGGCCAATATTTTTCAGCTGGTTCAGGTATTCGTTGTAGACATTTTCGTCCTGCAGCGCCTTGCCGCCGTTCTCATCGTTGATCAGATGCGCCGCCGGTTCCGGATGGAACTGAGCGCAGGATACGCAGCGTTTCAGCACGTCCTGAAACTGATCGGCTCCGGCATGCACCGTCGCCAGCTTCATTTTTACGATTGACATAAGCTCCCCCTTTCTTCTTAATAAATCAACAGCCGGTTAATCTTATCGGCCGGGATTCCATAGCGGACACCCTCGATAATATCAACGACGTTTTGAATTTCCGTTTCCGACAATACCAGATACGCGATCAGCACGATGTCCGGATTGGTCGAAAACATCATGTGCCGCTTGTTCAGGTTATAATTGATCGACTGCGCGTGATATTCAATGTACGCGAAGTTGGAGGAATCCAGATAGTTGTGATAGGCGGAACGGGCCAGCCGTTCCATGAATTCCTCAGCGTTGCAGTGATCGATCATATCCTCCAATTCCCGCTTCGGTATCCGCAGGTAAACCGGATTGATGACTTTTTTGATCTGCGCGGGCGTCGCGTTGAAATACCGTTTGGAACGATAGATCCGCGTGATGTTGTCCAATTCGATCTGGGTCAGGAAAATCTCCCGGATCTCCTTTTTCACCTTGCCGCTGAACTCCTGATCGACGATCTTCATGACCTGATCATAGAAATACTTCTGCAGGACGCTTTCGCAGGCCGTATAATCAAACTCCTCCATGTCCGTCACGGAGAATGGACGGATCAGATCGGCATACGGCGTTTTATCCAGCACTTCCAGCAGCGCATTGAAATCGCGCACCTGAGCCAGCGCCCGGATATCGAACGACGTACTCTTTTCGATATACAGCGGCAGCTCGCCGATCATCTTGTAGTTGTCCTCATCATTAAAGGCGCGGATGCAGGCCATGATCTGCTCAACCTCGCTCATCATGATGCCGTAGCGATAAAACTTATCCCCACTGGTACTGGCATACCGTAAAAGCCGGGACAGCCGGGTTCCCAGATCGCGCCGGATCAGCATTTCCAGCTGACCGCGGTGCAGCCCGGTTTCACTGTATCCTTCCAGCGCTTCCCGAAACAGCGTTTCGTTTTTAAGATAAGAAGCGATTTCCGGAATTGATTTCTTCTGCAGCAGCTGCTGGTAATCCGAAGCCGTCAGCCGTTTTCCAAACATCGCCTTGGCTTTGGTCGCCATTGCTGCATTCGATGCGGTTCCCATGGCACCCCTCCTTTTTAACTAGGTCGTATGCTGGACGTTCAAATTTCCAGGCAACGGCGAACCAGTTCTTTCTGCCATTCCTCTTTTTTCTCCAGATAATGAGCCTGAAGCCGCTTCAGCTCCTGCTCATATTCCTTCAAATTCTCGGATTCCACCTGGCTGATCTGATAATCCAGCTCGGCTTTTTTTGCGTCGACCCGCTGATGAACTTCTTTCCACGCGTCTTCGCTGATCTGCTTTTCCGTATCGGCAATTTTCCGCTTCAGCTCAAATTTCATCCGATGCGCTTCTTCTACCGCTTTTCGCGTCTTCTGATCCGCTTGAATCAGATCCAGGATCTCAGATTCCATAGCACGACCTCCCTCCTTGTTTAAAGCACGCCACTTAGTATATTCCTTTCAAAATCAATTTTCAATCATGGAAAAAATGAAACCTTTAATTTTACTGCATTGACTAAAAATCGTACCAATGTTGCGAATGATATCCTTAAAAATTTGGAATGAAATATGACAATTTTGTGAAATTAGTTTCATCTTTCGTGCGGGATTTGATATAATAGCCCCCGAGGTAGCGTATGAAAAAAAATCTTAAATCTTTATTGAGCTTCACTTTGGCGGCGTTGATTTTCAGCGCCGGGTGCGCCTTTTTTTCTGACAATCCGTTATTGATGTTTATCGACGTTCTGTCGATCCTCAGTCTGGTTCTGCTTGTCGTGGGACTGGTGGAGTTTTTGATTCACGGTGGTTATTTTGATTTTCTGTCCTATTCGTTTTCGTCGGCGAAGAACCTGTTGATGCGCCATCCCGAAACGCAGCCGCAGCGGTATTTCGATTACGCGCAGAAACAGAAAGCACGGCGGAAAGACAGCGGACACTTCGTGTTAAAGCTGGCCGGCCTGCTTCTGACGTTGAGTATTTTATTAACGATCTTCTATGAAGTGATCTGAATGAGAAGGGAATCGATTCATCGTCATTTTGAACGCCTTTGAATTTTTTTGCATTTCTTTTCATTTAGGACTCGATTTTTTGAAAAGAATTTTGTATAATAAGAAGGCACACGGAGAAATACCCAAGTGGCCGAAGGGACCAGTTTCGAAAACTGGCAGAGGTGAAAGCCTGCGGGGGTTCGACTCCCTCTTTCTCCGCCATATGTAAATAAAGCTCTCATTCGAGAGCTTTTTTCGTATTTTCCCAAACGCGGGTCCCCGCAGGCGGCAGCGCGATCAGGGATCCTTGAAGCGGATCATGGCAAAAAAAGAGATTTCCTGCCAACTTTCCTTTACCAAGTTTCGAGCCTGACTTATAGTTTCAATCGCCGGATTTAACTGAAATTTCATCAGAAGATCAAGCACTCTTCTGGTTGCGGCGGCAGTCTTGAAACCGAAGCATAACCCGTAATGTGATCTGTCCCTTGGCAACAAACTTTCTTCTTTACTTTTACCTGTAAAAAAGGACATGGCTTCCCACATCCTTTTATAAAAAATGAAGACTACGCTAACAAGACGGCGCGCAGCGCATTGAGGAAAAACTCCGGCTGGTCGATCATCGTATTATGTCCGGCATTCGGAATCAGGATCAGCTGCTTCCGCGGCGCTTCGATCCCCGCGAAGTATTCCTGCGCGATCGGATACGGCGTCTGCCAGTCCTGATCGCCTAACAAATAGTACACTGGGACTTCGTAATGCCGATCCAGTGCTTCCAGATCAAAGCTCATCAGTTCCTGAAGCAACGGCAGCTGCAGCTTGAAATCAAGGTTGAAGTAGACTGAGAACTCGCCAGGGTTGACATCGGGCGCCACCAGCATTTGCCACAGAGCTTTCAGCGAGATTGGAGCAGCGAGATGATATTTCCGCTGCAGCCTGCGCACGGCCATCATTTTATCCATCATTTCCTGATCAAATTGCGTTTGGGGATACGGCGTCAGTGCCAACAGCCGTTGGACGTCGTGATCCGCTCCGGCGATCCGCGCTTTCTGCAGCACTTTCTGATAGCCGGTTTCTTCGTTGCGCCGCATACTGACGACCTGACCGACGCCGACGTAAGCTTTCACGCGGTCAGGATACTTGCGAACAAACATCGTGCCCAGCACGCTGCCCCAGGAATGACCGAGAATGAAAATCTTATCCTGATGATATTGCGCACGCAGCACATCGCAGATCTCACGCGTGTCCTCGATCAGCTGATCCAGCGTCAGCGAAGAAGCCAGCTCCTCCTTCTGAT
>ERZ505997.489-NODE-489-length-7563-cov-5.85815_pt1 | contig 7563 bp, 8 predicted proteins | sample MGYA00513580_ERZ505997 | MGnify/ENA metagenome assembly ERZ505997
ACTCAAAATCCAGTGCCCGTTGAGGGCGTGCCGGTTCGACCCCGGCCGCCGGTATTGACTAAGATGTCTTCATCTTAGTTTTTTATTGAGAAATTAAATAACATCTTTTATGATGGCGAATGTGGCGAAGTGGTTAACGCACCGGATTGTGGCTCCGGCATTCGTGGGTTCGATTCCCATCATTCGCCCTTTATTCTTGGGGTATAGCCAAGCGGTAAGGCAAGGGACTTTGACTCCCTCATGCGTTGGTTCGAATCCAGCTACCCCAGTTATTATTTTTAAATTTGCCGGCGTGGCGGAATTGGCAGACGCGCTGGACTCAAAATCCAGTGTCCGTTGAGGACGTGCCGGTTCGACCCCGGCCGCCGGTATAATTATCAATATAGCAACTTTCTTATAGAGAGTTGCTATATTTTTTTTGTTTTTATGTAATTACCTCCAAATCAATTCGATACAAGTATTATCATAAAACGAGTAAAAAAGATATTGATAACGCTTTTATTATGTGTTAAACTATTTTTGTAAATTATGTAGGGTGCTACTATTCAATTAGGCACGACCTAAGAAAGGGTTCTTTCTTAGGTCGTTTTTTGTCTTTAAAAATTGTTTGGAGACAAAAATATGTATGAAGGAGTCTGCAAGTTGTTTTGTTTTATCATATAGAGGAGGTGAATTAACGGTGTATGTGATGAAAAAGCTGAATCATAATGCTGTATTGATCGATGACGATGGAATAGAAAAAATTGCGATGGGGAAAGGGATTGGCTTTTCTGCTAAAGTGAGTAAGCCATTTGATGTTGAGGATGCTGACAAATTATTTGTATTAGATTCTAAAGAAAAGATCAAACGATTCAGTGAGATAGTCTCGCAGATTCCAATCGAATTTATGGATTTTGCGGAAGAAGTGATTGAACTGATAACAGCTAGGATCTCCTCTCCATTAGATTCAAATATCTATATTACATTGACAGATCATATTTATTTTGCTATTCAACGAAAAAGAGAAGATAGAGATGTCACAGCAATTATGTTGCCAGAAATGAGATTCCTTTATCCAAATGAATATGATATAGCAGTAGAAGTGGTCGAGCGAATCAATCATCGATATCAAACCGAGTTAGGGTCAAATGAAGTAGGATTCATCACTATGCATATCATTAATGCTGAGCTAGGAGAGCCTAATAGTTTAAAGAGCTTAAAAATAGTAGAAATGACGACCACGATTTTGTCCCATCTAGAAAAATCCTATTCAAACGTTTATGATAAAGAATCACTGACTTATCATCGCTTAATGGTTCATATCAAATTCCTGGTTAAACGCTTGATTTATCAGGAAGAAACGCCAGTAGAAAATATTGGTTTTTTTACTGAAACATTTAAACATAGCAAAGCGTATTGTACAGCACTAAAGATTAAAGATATCATCGAACAGCAATTTCAACTTGCCATTCAAGAAAATGAAATCATCTATTTGGCAATTCATCTAGCAAGAATCTATTAAAATAAGGGCGTAACTATCTATAGGCGCAACCAAATGACACATAGTAAATGGACTATGATTATTTGGTTGCGCCTATTTTAGTAGAAAAAAGAAGGAGAATGAAATGGGAAAAGTGATTTTTAATTCGGATGATTTTGGCTATAGCCATGGTGTGAATTATGGGATTATGGATGCTTATCAGCGAGGAATTTTGACATCAACTACATTGATGGCAAATATGCCGGGTTTCGAGCATGCTGTGAAACTAAGAAAGGAAATGCCTAGGCTAGGTGTAGGAGTCCATTTAACATTGACGTGTGGCAAACCACTCCTCAAAACTGTCGATACTCTTATCGAAAGCGGAGAGTTCAGATCCTTATCTTATTATCAGCATCCATTTAACATTGACAAAGATCAACTGTATCAGGAATGGAATGCTCAGATTCAAAAAATTTATCATGCGGGGATCATACCAACTCATTTAGACAGTCATCATCATACTCATACTTTGGATGAAAATCAGGAGGTAGTTGTTACATTAGCAAAAAAATATGATTTGCCGGTTCGGAGCAACTTTGAACGAAAAGATGAAGTTCGTCATGTCGATTATTTTGAGCCTTGTTTCGATGTCGTAGGAGAAACTGATGAAAAAAAACGACAAATCAATACGAGTGTGGAAGAATATTTGGCAAGTTTACTCATGATATTGAGAGAAGATAAAACGATCGAAGTCATGTGTCACGCAGCGTATTTGGATCAGGAATTGTTAAATGGTTCAAGTTTTGTGTATCCTCGTACCCACCAAGTCGAATTTTTAATTCATTCAGCATTTGCTCAAAAAGTGAAAAATGATCCTTTGATTGAGTTAGTAACATATGAGGATATTTAATAGAGGAGGAATAAAAATGAATGTTAAATCAAATGTGCAGAAGCTTGGAAGAGCGATGCTACTTCCAGTTGCAGCGATGCCATTAGCGGGATTGATCATGCGTTTATCAGCTGACGATATGCTGAACATCCCAGTAATTGGTGCAGCTGGAAATGCCGTTTTTGGAAACTTGGATATCTTATTTGCTATAGGAGTTGCAATCGGTTTTGTCAAAAATAAGGACAAAGGAATACCTGCACTTACTGGTTTTTTAGCGATTGCTACCTTGAAAAAAGGCTTAGAAATTATGGACCCAGAAGTGAATATGGGGATTTTTGGTGGAATTATTTCCGGTTTAGTAGCGGCATGGACGTATAATCGCTTTAAAGAACAAAAATTACCAGTAGTTTTTTCTTATTTTGCGGGCGAAAAATTCCCATTGACTATGGTGATGATTCTACAAACAATCGCAGCTGTTTTTTTGGGCTTTATCTGGCCGCTCATCCAAATTGGGATTGATAATTTTGCAAAACTGCTCGTTGATATGGGAGCATTAGGTGTGGGGATATTTATGTTTTTGAATCGTTTGCTGATCCCCTTTGGACTGCACCATGTGTTGAATACGTATATTTATTACGATTTAGGAAGCTATACATCTCCTAGCAAGGAAGTTTTCAGAGGAGAGATGACACGCTTTATCAACGGAGATCCTCAGGCTGGACTGTTTTTATCAGTTTTTTTTGTAGTAATGATGTTTGGTATACCAGCTATATGTCTAGCTATCTATAAAGCAGCTTATAAAGAAAATAAAGAGATGGTCAAAGGAATCATGGGAAGCGGTGCAGGAACTTCATTTATTGCAAATATCACTGAGCCTGTTGAATTTAGTTTCATGTTTCTTTCTCCTATGTTGTACGTGATCCATGCACTTTTTGCCGGTTTAGCAGGGATTGTCTGTTACTTATTCAATATACGAATTGGTTTTACATTCGGAGCATGTATTGTTGATTATCTCATCAATTTTCGAATCGCTACCAATGCTATTTTGATTCTTCCAATCGGAATTTTCTTTTTTGCCTTGTATTACGTTACTTTTTATTATTTGATCAATAAGAGAAACATTCAGACATTAGGACGTGAAGCTAAGGCAGAGTTTGGCAATGAAGTAACCTTAGAAGAAACAGAGTTAGGGTTAGCAAGTAAAAATTATGAATATATGGCAACAAAAATGCTACAAGCGTTTGGAGGAAAAGCCAATATCCTGGATGTCTATAGTTGTAATACACGCCTACGGGTAGAGGTAGTGGATCCCACCATGGTCGAGGAACAGCGAATCAAGCAATTAGGGATAAGCGGGATCATTAAACCAACTGAAAAAAATTATCAAATTATCATCGGCTTAGAAGTGACTTATGTTATGGCAGAATTCAATAAATTATTAGAAGAATAGAAAGGAAAAGATGATGATGAAAAAACAGATTATCACTATAGCTGGAGGCGGGAGTACGTATACACCAGGAATCGTTCAAGCCATTTTGAACAATGAAAAACGGTTGCCATTATCTGAAATACGTTTATATGATATTGATGAAGAAAGAAATATGGATATGTACTTGATTGTTAAATTTATGCTGAAAAGAAAAGGTTTTTCAAATATTCGCATTCGTGCAACGGATGATCCAAAGCTTGCTTTTACAGGATGCGATTTTGTTTTCTCACAAATTCGTGTTGGAGGATTGGAGATGCGAGAAAAGGACGAAAAGATTCCACTTAAACATGGATTAGTAGGACAAGAAACGTGTGGACTCGGAGGATTTGCTTATGGGATGCGCTCAATCAAAGGTTTATTGGAAATTGTCGATCATATACAAGACTATGCCCCCAAAGCATGGATTTTGAATTATACAAATCCAGAGTCGATCGTTTCTGAAGCTGTTCGTCGTAAATATCCGAATGTAAAAATGATTAATGCCTGTGATATGACTATTTCAATTGAAGAAACGATTGCAGTGAATTACGGTTATGATCGTAAGAATTGGATCGTTACGTATTATGGTTTAAACCACTTTGGCTGGTATACATCGATTTATGATAAAGAATTGCAACGAGAAATTATGCCAGAGATTATTGAAAAACTAATAACAAAAGAAATGCAAGTCGCCGATTTTAATATAGGAGATAAAACTTGGCAAAAAACCTTTCAAATGATGTCAGTCATCACGAAAAATTTTCCAAGTAATATCCCGAATAATTACTTAGAGTATTACTTATATCCTGATATGGTCGTTGAGCATACTGACAAAGAGTATACACGTGCTAATATGGTCATGGATGGACGAGAGAAAAATACCAAAGAAATGGCTGATAAAATACGCCGCGGTATTGTGGAAGAAGTATTGAACTTTAATTTTGGGGAGCATGGACAATATATCGTCGATATAGCTATTTCCTTGTTGAATGATGATCGTCGTCGCTTTATGCTAATCGTTCCTAATCAAGGGGCGATTCCGAATCTACGGTCAGATGCAGTTGTTGAAATACCGGCATATGTTGGTGCAACTGGTGTGGAGCCAATTACACTAAGAAAACCAATCAGTGATTTTCATAAAGGATTGATGGAGGCACAAGTTGCAGTAGAGAAGTTACTAGTAGATGCTTACTTTGAAGGTTCTTATCAAAAAGCTTTACAAGCATTTACATTGAATCAAACCGTACCAAATGCCAGAGTCGCAAAAAAAATACTAGATGAAATGATCAAAGTAAACAAAAAATATTGGCCAGCATTAAAGTAGAGGTGATAAAAAGTGCATTTCTTTAAAACAAGAAACATTCTAAAAGCTGTAGCTAGTGGTCAAATTATTCCATTAACAGCAGTAAAAGACGAGGTCTTTTCTTCAAAAATGATAGGAGTTGGATACGCTATAACGAATCATGATGGATATATCCATGCGCCAGTTAAAGGAATAATCGATAATATATTTCCTACCCGACATGCCATAACGATCGAAAGTGAATCTGGCAGAAAAATACTGATCCATATGGGTTTAGATACAGTTGAACTCGAAGGAAGTCCGTTTCAGATACGGGTTGAAAGTAACCAGGAGGTAAAAGAAGGGACACTGTTAGCTATTATAGATTTGAAGAAGTTGGAGCAAGCACAAAAAGATACGGTGATCATTGTAGTTTCTCCAGGCATTTTTGAAGGAAATTTATTAAAACAAAACCAAGAAGTAAAGATTAAAGATAGTTGTTTTGAATTTTAGTGTACGATGAAAAAAGTTAAATAGGGTGATATTTATGGGTGAATTTACAAAATTTTTTTGAAATGATATGTTTCAATCACTAGATTTAATCATTTTGATTTTTGTTAATTATCGAATTTTTTTGTTGCTCCTATGATTTAGAAAACTTATTTTCAGGATTCTTAAAAATAAATTTGATTATTTAAGAGAATATATTGAAATAAAATTTCTTAATTATATAATTAGTTATGAACATTCTTTGCGTTGTCATGCAATGAATGGTTCATATTTTATTGAAAAGGAGTGGTTTTAGTGGAAAAGCTGATGAAATGGGTCGAAGAGAAACTTGTCCCACCAATGGCAAAAATTGGTACACAGCGTCATTTATTAGCAATTCGTAATGGGGTTGTTTCAACATTGTCATTGATTTTGATTGGGACATTTTTTATGGTCTTTATCAATTTACCGTTTCCTGGATGGAATGAATTTATTGCCCCTTATTCGGCAACGATTGTTTTACCCTTTAGGATGACGATGGGATTGATGGCTATTTATGCAACTTTTGTTATGGGTTCGGATCTAGCTAAATCATATGGATTAGATAGTGTGACAGGTGGTATATTATCTTTAGGAACGTTCTTTATGTTACAAGTTCCTGTAAACGTTTTAACTCCTGAAGAGGCACCTCTTGGCTGGGTCTTACCTATGAGTTCTTTGGGAGCATCTGGGATGTTTGCGGGGATCTTATCTATGATTTTTGCAGTGGAAGTATATCGTTTCTTTAAAAATCGAAATATTACTATCAAAATGCCAGAACAAGTGCCACCTGCTGTTGCCCGTAGTTTTGAGGCATTGATTCCAGGTGCAGTCATTTTAACAATTACTTGGCTGATTCGAAGCGTCGCGGGCTTTGATGTAAACGCTGCCTTATTATCGTTATTCGAGCCTTTAACCAATATTTTAGGGAATAATTTGCTTGGTGTTTTACTACCAATGTTTTTGATCCATTTGTTGTGGTCATTTGGTATCCATGGCATGAGTATTGTAGGGGCTGTTGTTCGTCCAATGTGGCTGATCATGTTGGATGAGAATGCAAAGGCATTGGCAGATGGTACAGCTGCCACCCAATTACCCTATATCGCTCCTGAACAGTTTTATCAATGGACGGTAACAATTGGTGGTGCAGGAGCAACGATCGTGGTATCTGTTTTGTTTATATTCTTCTGTAAATCAAAATTCTTGAAAGAGGTTGGTCGTTTTTCTATTATTCCTGGTATCTTCAATATCAATGAGCCCATAATTTTTGGAGCTCCTATGATGTTGAATCCTTACATGTTCATCCCGTTCAACTTAGTTCCTTTAGTTTTGACTATTATCAGTTATTTTGCAGTCAAATTAGAAATGGTCAATAGATTTACTGTTTTGCCAACATGGACATTACCAGCTCCAATCGGCGGTTATCTTTCAGCAGGAAATGACTGGCGTGTTGTTATCTTGATCATGATCAACACATTGATAGCATTTATTATCTATTATCCATTTGTAAAAGCTTATGATAAAAAGATGCTGTCAGATGAACAAAGTCGTGGAGAAAACGAAGTCCAGACTGTCTAAGTTTGGTTTTTAGAAGGTGGGAAACAATGTATTGGCTGATTTTATTTTTTGTTTTTATCTTTTTATTAACGGCTAGTCACCTTATATTGAATATGCTAGCTACATATCATATTCAAATCAATCGATGGATTTGGGCACTGGCATCATTTTTGATCGTGATTCTTCCAAAGATCATTGTACCGCATATGAATGTTTTGTTTTCATGGGGGACATATGTACTTTGTGGAATTTTTGCTATCAATTTTATGATCGAGCAGCATAGATGGTTTGTCACATCGAAGCTTTAAATGTTCTAAAAGTGGTTGTAACAGAAGTGGTTAGCTTCAAGAAATAAGAAGAAATTTACGAAAATTGCTTCT
>ERZ505997.494-NODE-494-length-7494-cov-62.4677_pt1 | contig 7494 bp, 9 predicted proteins | sample MGYA00513580_ERZ505997 | MGnify/ENA metagenome assembly ERZ505997
CCAGCCCGGCTAAGATGGAGGCACGGCACAGCCCGCACACGACGCTGAGGCCACAGAGCTGAAAACCCACAAGGCCATGCCCCGCATGGCCGGGTAAAAGCGGAGCCGCCGGCGACTTCCTTATTCCGGCGAGTGCAGAGGACACGCCGCATGACCTCCAGACCACCCGTGACTGCTCCCCGCCCTGTCGGGCGAGGCTTCCCACTTCTCAGGCCGCAACCGTCTGTGCGACGGATTTACGCTGGCCTCCATGGGCAGAGACGACGAGTCCCGCCGCCTTTAGTTCCAGTATTCCTTTTTGCCGGATGTTGAGTGCCGCATTGATATCGCGGTCGTGCTCTGCTCCACACTCAGGGCATCGCCAGATGCGTTTATGAAGTGGCATTTCCGGCATTTTGTAACCACAACAATGGCACGTTTTCGAACTGGCAAACCACTGGTCGAGTTTTACCAGGTGAACGCCTTTTGTCGCTGCCTTGTACTCCAGCTTTGTGATGAAGCTGTGCCAGCCAGCATCACCTATCGCTCTTGCCAGATTGTGGTTTTTCATCATGTTGGCTGTTTTCAGCGTCTCCACAATTACCGCTTGGTTTTCGTCGACAATCGCGCGAGAGAGCTTGTGTTGAAAATCAGCACGGGCATTCGCCACCCGTTCGTGTAAGGCCGCAAGACGGATTCTGGCCTTTTTACGATTCGCGCTTCCCTTTTGCTTACGGGATAATGCTTTTTGTTTGCGTCGCAGATTACGACTTACATTGATAAGATGGCGAGGATTCGGAACTTTTACAGCATCAGAAGTGATGGCATAGTGCTCCAGTCCCATATCCAGACCTGTAATCTTTTCTTCCTTCAGGTACGTGGGTTTCTCTGGTGCGGAAGCGCCATCGTCACAAAGAATGGAAGCGTAGTATTTCCCCGTTGCAGAACGGGTGACAGTGATGCTTTTCAGCTTTCCATGAAGTTCACGATGAAGGCGTGCTTCTATCGGGGCCAGTTTGGGGATTTTGATGGCATTATCCAGCACCTTAATCCCGACACAGTGATAGCTCGATTGTTTTCCGTGTTTGCGTTTAAACGTCGGGAACCGCGCTTTCAGCTTCGGATTAAAAAAGTTGGAAAATGCCACATCAATATTGATTACCGCCTGTTGCAATGCCATTGAGTCAAATTCTTTGAGCCAGGCATATTTACGGGACTTTTTGGCCACAGACAACAACGGTTTCAGATCGTTACGCGGACTTAAATTTACTCCGTGTCTCTGGTAAGCGTGTTTTTTGATGTGAAGAGCTTTGTTGTACGCAAAACGTACCGCACCGAACTGGGCGTTGAGAAATGCAGCCTGTTCAGGAGTAGGATAGATGCGTATTTTTGTTGCTCTTAACATAGTCACCGCTCATTGGTACAGGTTTTTATGCTAACACCGTAATAATATTTTTAAAGCCCTTCGGGCTTTTCCGCCTTTCCTCCCCACCCGCATTGGGCGAGGGTTCTCGGCGGCTTTTCGCTGATTTCATCATATTGCGTTCTCCAGCTTGTTCGGGATCATCCACTGCTCAAGTGCACGTATCTGTACCGGTGCACCACGACCGGCCTCACCGGCTTCAAAAATCAGCCGCCAGAGTGGTTCCTCCTGCCAGAAAAACCGGTCAAATGATGACAGTGATGGAAAACGCCCGCACCACCCCCAGAAAATCGTTTCCAGATCATGCTCCTCAACAACACCAGACCAGCGGGACAACCAGCTTCCGACCGTGGCGGGAGTATGAAACGCAAGGTCAATCTGCGCCTGAGCAAAACATGTCTGGTATTCCAGTTCCCGTCGTTCTGCCTCACGTTCCCGCTGGCGGCTGTATTTCTGCTCTGTCAGCGTGGTTTTCTGACGACGCCGCTCACCTTCACGAAAAGGAACGGACGGGAACAGACGATGCCCAGCATCGGATGGCAGGGGAAGAACACAGACTTCACCAAAACTTTCAATCAGTTTATCCACGGCAGCCAGCCACAGGAGACGGTTGCCATGAAATTCCTCCTTCGTCAGCGCAGGAGCAAAAAAGCGGAGATCGGTCAGCGAAATCCGGCGGCTGCCATTCAGGCAGCGAAAGAAAGCGCTGGCATAAGGCCATGCTGAAAGTGTGCGTCCCTGACGACGACGTTGTTCTGTGACAGCCACAGCCTGCATGGCGGCCTGTTGCTCTGCGCTGAGGGGGATCAGTGCCCGTGAACGTGCGCTCATGCCTGACCTCCTTCTGCCATCAGGATATGGATGATGTCGTTAACACTGTACCCCTGCGCATCAAGTGTCGCGGCAAGCGCCAGCGTGTGACTGATAGCGACAGGCGTGAAGATATGTTGCACCTGAACGACGGCGAAAGGCTGTCCACCACAATTCACCAGAACCAGCATCCAGAGCTGAGAGACGTCTCCCGGCGAACATAATGCCAGGTGGAAACGTTCGTGGGCTGGCGTGAAACGAACCTGGACGGGGAAAAAGCCCCCGAACTCACTGCCATACTCGCCATTCATCATCCAGTTAGCCGGTGCGTCCACTTCACGCATCACCTCGTGAGTGAGATTACGGCGCATATCGCTTCCCGCAGCACGGATATCTTCATATTCCTGTGCGTTCATGGACTGCAGGGCATTCAGGGTCAGTTCAGTTTTCATCACGGTATCTCCCTTGCTGCCGCCCCGTCTCCGGCGGGGCGGTGTGGTTGTTCATCAGGCGGCATCAGCCAGGTTATCGGTGCGTTCAGTGGCATCTGTCTGTGGATGTGGAGCACACATCCAGCCTGGAACCCAGCGGTTGTCTTTCATATGGTGCTCTGCATGTTCAGCCGCATCACCTTTCTTCATCTTCTCCGCGTCCCGTGCGGCACCGGACAGTCCGGCCTCATTCAGGGCTGCGATAATTTGTGGCTTTTTCAGGTGTCCGAAGAAGTTTGCTTTTGTCGGCTGCCACCAGTCGCGCATGTGAAAACCGATGGCGCTCTCCAGCGTATCCAGCGGGCTGCGTGACGTGTGACCACACTCGCGGGTCTGAACGCCGTGGATGCTGCACGCGGTGCAGAAACTGAGCAGGGATAACAGCACCTCCTGGCTGAGCGACAGGAACGTCGTCATGTCCCGTGACCATCCCTCCGGTAACAGGGCCGCAAGACGGGCTTTTTCTGCCATCAGCGCCATGAACGCGGCACCTTCCTTCCCTGACGGCGCATCGCTGGTCAGCGAATAATGTTTACATTCCAGGCTGATTTGTGCTGGTTTACTGTACGCTCCGCTGCCAAACACATTCAGGCAGAGCGTCCATGCCAGCAGTGCCAGAGATTTGTCCGGTTGCTGCATGAGTGCCGCCTGGACTGCCAGCGTGCGTTCGGAAGACATTTTCGTCAGCAGTGGCAGACTGATTTCCTCCACTGACGCTTTCTCCTGCATCTGTTCCGTGCGGTCAGCGTCGTCAGCCACGTCATCCTCGCTGCGCAACTGCACACCACGCTGGACACACACGTTGCCATAACGCCAGGACACCACCACACCGCTTCCGGCACGCATCTCCGGCGTCCACGCTCTGACCTTCGCCATGCAGCGCATCAGCTTCATTTCTGCTTCCAGCAGGTCGGATTCCTCACACTGGTTTTCCAGCGCGTCGTAACGCGTCATCAGTTCGTTCAGGCGTTCTTCTTCTGCCTCCGTCAGCACCGCTTCCGGCTCCGGCAGACAGCGGTATGTTCCGGCATCCTCACGGCACTCACCGACAGGCTCCATGCGCCCGGCGCACCATTCCCAGCCTTCGGCTTCCCGAAGGTGTTCAGCGACAGCCTGGAGTTTTTCCAGCAGGGCGGCATCGAGCGCCACGCAGTCCACATAGCCACCCTCGTCGTCGCTGAACAAATCGGTGCGCAGTTCGTCTGGCGAGAAGGCATCAGCCCCCACGAAGCGGAATTTACTGTTCCCCGCCACCGCCACTTCACTTTCGGTAATCAGGTTGCGGATAACCCGCACATCCGGTTTACCGCCCCATCCTGACTGGCAGGCGGCTTCAAACACCTGCACCTGACGCGCGGTGTCGTTCTCCAGCGCCAGCGCCTGACAGTGTTCGGTGGTGATGCGGTCTTCTGCCAGCGCATCAAGGATGACGGGTGCAAGGTCTGCCAGTTTCAGCATTCGCTGGACGTGGCGGGGTGAATAGCCCAGCAGGTCGCCAGTCTGCGCAGGTGTTTTGCCTTCCTGCGCCATTGCGCGGAATCCGGCAATCTGTTCGGCTGGGTGCATATCCCGACGATGACCGTTCTCGGTCATCGATGCAGCCGTCGCCAGTTCCTGCGGAATAATTTTCACGCGGACAGGCCAGTCAGCCGGAAGGATGTTGCGCTCTGCCAGCATGTTGAGTGCTGCCAGTCGGCGACCGCCTGCGGCGACACCGTAACGGTCACCTGGCAGGGCATGCACGACCAGATTCTGCAGCAGGCCAACGCCCTTAATGGACTCAGCCAGTTCGCTGACGGACTCCGCAGAATACGGCACCGTGCGCACATTCAGCGGTGACTTAATCAGTGAGGCCAGCGGCACGCTCACTTCCTCCGTCTGCGCCAGCAGGGCAGACAGGACTGTTTCCTGCGTTTTTGCAGATTTACGGCTTGCTTTGCGGGTGGTTTCTGGTTCACACTTCGTTACAGGCATAATCATCCCCTTATAATTGCTTATGTCCTGCCGGACGTTCGCGCGTCCGGCACCTCTCTTACTTAAGAATCCCGAAATCCCTGATGGCATGATTCATCCAGTACCCGGCACCGTCCTCAAAATTCCAGGTACGCCAGACCAGGGCACCGTTATTGCGGACAACCAGGCGAAAATGTTCCCCGTGGTCATCCTCGATAAAGACGTTCCGGTACTGTGCGGCAACGGCTTCCGCCTGTTCGCGGGTAAAGGAGCCGTCAGGCAGCCCCTGAAGTATTCTGAAATATTCGCTCATCCTCATATCTCCGGTGATGCCCCGCGCAGGGCGGGGCGGTTATCACAGTCAGGCCAGTCAGAACGGGATATCGTCTGAAAACCCGTAATCCTCCCCCTCCGACGGTTGCGGCTGAGGCTCGGGCTGCGCGGCCTTACGTCCACGGCCTTTCGTTTTCGCGCCACCTTTTTTCGTCGCGTCAGCACTCTGTGGCTGCCCATTCTGCTGAGGCTTCGGTTGCGCCTGTGCGTTCTGCTGTGGTGCACTCCCCAGCATCTGCATGGTGCCCGTGGTCTTAACAAGAATTTCAGTGACGTAACGGGTGATACCGTTATCTTCCCAGCTACGGGTACGGAGTTGCCCCTCGATGTAGACCTGCGCGCCCTTGCGCAGATATTCACCAGCCACTTCCGCGACCTTGCCGAACAGCACCACGCGGTGCCATTCCGTCTGCTCCCGCATCTCCCCCGTCTGTTTGTCGCGCCAGCTTTCTGACGTAGCCACCTGCAGGTTTGCCACTGCGCCCCCGTTGGGGATGTAACGGACTTCCGGATCATTGCCCAGACGCCCGACGAGGATGACCTTGTTGATACCACGTGCACTCATAAGAACCTCCTGACTGAAAGATGTGAGATAAACCGGATACCGGCGACGGGACGTTCATGTGCCCCTTCAGAGGAGCGAAAGCTCCTCCTGCCGTCCACTTCACAGGGGTTTCTCCCCGCAGTGGACCTTTCCGATGGGGGCCCGTTTACCGCCTCACGGGACAGCTGTCCGGGGGCGGACGCAAAATTTTTTGCCGGGTTCATGGCTAAAAATTTTGTGGCCGGTGCATCTCACCCTGGACAGATGGAACGGGAGGGGGTTACGTCTGCCCCCCGGAAAGTCCACAGCGGGAAACAGGCCGCAGAGGTGGCGGCAGGAGGGAGGACTGCTGCGCCATCAGGCGCAGTTTCCTCACACACCGTCAGGTGTGCAGGGAGCGCAGGTCACGGCGCGACAGGGGCGGCGCGACCGGAACGGTCGCTGCAAGCCCGGGTTTTCACGCATCGGACCGTAGCGACAGCCCGAAACCGCGCCAGCGGGTTCGGCGGAGACTGGCGGGTGCGCCAGCAGCTGCCTGTCGGAGTCGGGCCTGACGACCGGATGCCGTCAGGCAGCCGGGAGCCGAAGTGGGCGCAACAAAAAACAGCCAGAAACGGTGACAGTGTCACGGAACATCACACCTGTTCCTGGCATACAGCCATACACTACCTTCTGACCGGAAAGCCGGGCCGGCAGCGCCGCAGGCGCTGCACCCCGCGTTTCCGGCAGGCGTCAGCCTGCCAGGGGTTTTCGCGCGGGCTGACAGGCGGCCTCCACCGCCTGCCCTGTATCACCTGTTTCTGCTGCCCTGTAAGATGTAGTGACCGCCCAGGAAAACCGCCTGCTGATTCGCCACAAAATCGCAGATTTCATCAACAATCTGCGCGGTGGTGAGCGGTTTCTGCCCCATTTCACGACGTCGCGCATTAATCACGGCTTTGTAATTGCGCAGAATTTCGCGGGTTTCTGTGCTGATATTCATGACATGTGCTCCCCGTCCAGCGCCTGTAACACAACGTCCATTGCTTCGCGTTCCTCCCTGACGAATGCGTCACCGTCGCCCCCGTTCTCACTCCCGACGGCATACAGGCGCTTCATTTCACTGCCTGCCAGCGCCATCACTTTTTCCAGCATCACCGCCGGGACTGTCACCTGACGGCTGGCGCGCTTTTCTTCCATCAGTTCACAAACAACGCCGTGAACAACGCTGACATCCGCACCATGCTCAAAGGCATCGTCCAGTCGCTGCATGACGGTTTCCAGCTCATCGTCTGACAGGTTCCAGTCCTGGGCTATGTGACGCACATCCCCACGGGTCAGCACCAGGGCAAAAACGCATTCACTGTCCGGCACGTCTGTATCCAGTACATCGCGGATGATTTCTTTAACAGTACAGTACATGTTCTCGTCTCCTTTACAGGGGCGGCATTGCCGCCCCGTCCGTTAATCAGTCCAGAGCCGCGTAAATCGCGTTGCATTCGGGGTGAAATTCGATGTGACGCCACAACTGCGCATCGCGCATCCGGTAAAGCTGGGTCAGTCCTGCATCCCCGCTGTCGTGGTACAGCCACAACTGGCGGTTAATCACAAGGGAGGTCAGGATGATGCCTGCGGCATCAGCACTCACGGTACGGTCAAACCAGTTTGCACCGTTCACCATGTGGAAACGGTCGCCATCCGGCATCATGTAGCCGCCACCGTCCGGCAGGCGGATGAAGTGCCAGAATCCGCCTTCGTATTCCGGCATCATTTTTTTCGCCAGCGCGTACACATACGCCTCGGCATACAGAAAATCCTGGCCAAACAGGTAAGGCAGAAAGAAGAGGCGGTCGCATTCTTCAACATTCAGAGTGACAGGTTTCGCATATTGCATGATGTTTTCCTCCGTTGTTCACATATTCCGCGACACCGGGCGGTGCCGTGCCTCCATAAAAGCCGGGCGATAAGGCGGGGATGCACAG
>ERZ505997.495-NODE-495-length-7494-cov-7.30327_pt1 | contig 7494 bp, 6 predicted proteins | sample MGYA00513580_ERZ505997 | MGnify/ENA metagenome assembly ERZ505997
CCGACTTCGATATAGGCATAACGTTCGATTCCTCGGTCCCCATAGCGCTCGATCAGTCGTTCATAAACCACTGTATAAAGCAATGTAGCAGGTGCTCGTTGGATCGCTTGCTGATCCAACGAACCTTCCGCCAATGCGGTCCGAAAATCGCCGGCAAGAACTTTTGCTAAGGCATGTTGCTCAGGTTGATACAGATAAAGCCCTGGCTCAAGCCCCGTTACCTGTGTAACCACGACATAGAGGTCTAAGGGATACAAGGCACCAGCCGAAGGCGCTGTCCGGCGACCATCTTCTGTAGTGACACCGGCAGCGGCCCATAAAAGCTGTGCCAGCTGTTCTTGTGTTAGCTCGGTGTCTTGAAAATCCCGTTGCGAGCGCCGCTCGAAGAGAGCTTCCGCCACACTGGTTTCCCCATCTAAGATTGGTTGCGGCAATGGAAAAGTTTCATAGGAAACCGCTGGTTCAAAAGGAGTGACCGTGTCGGTAGTCGGTTGTTCTTCAATCGGTGCCGTATCCGCACTGCAGCCAGTGAGGAGTAAGCCCAGCACCAAAAGAGCGCCTAAACGAGCAAAGCGAAATCGTTTGTAACGGATCATGAGGATTCCTGCTTTTTACTATGGACTTCGTGTTATTTATAAGTATAACAAGGATTGCTTTTTCATGCGCTTTTATTCACAAATGTGTGAGCAGTGGCAACCGCATCAGCTCAATCAGGTCATAGGGAAAGCAGACTTTTTAATATTTTCTAAAGGCTTTAAAAGTATTGCCATCGAGAAATCGTCTAGATTCTGTTCTGGCTCTTTCAATCAATGATTATTGGAAAAGAGTGTAGCAAATGCCAGAGTGTTATCTAAAGGAAGACAAGCATCATAAGATGGGGAACAACCCTTCGAGGAGCTTTCTGGAATCAATAAAGCCCCCTTGTCTCTTGCGACAAAGGGGGCGGGACTAACTATTCATTTCTGCGACTTCTTCCTCCATATCAAATTCTAACTGTTTGGCAGCATTAAGCTGGTCGCTATAGTAGCTGGCAAGCTCTTCAGCAGATTGCGGTGTTAGATTGTTGAAGGCAAAAGTCACATAGGAGCCATGATCCTCTAGACAAATCGAATTGATAGTGAAGCGACGCTTATCATCGTAAAAGACGTAACTTTCACCTGGTACGAAGATTTGCTCGGGATGAGTCCGGACACGGAAGCCATTGAAACTCATTTGATACATTTCGAACGTCTTCGCATCATAAGAAAGCTGACGATTGATGGCGATACTCAAGGCTTCACTATCACTTTCGATAAAACGGTTTTTCCCGATCAAAATGGCATAAAACAAGCCATAGAGGTTATAGAGCGACCAAATCAAGGTCACGATATAGCCGAATTCATAGCCTTCTCCTCGGTACAAACGATACCCAGCTACCAGACAGGCAAAGGAAATCCAAGTAAAGAGGATGATGTGGGGCAAGACAGTTCGCCAATCAAAGGCGTTGCTGCCGACGATCTCTTTTTTGGTCACGTTGAATTTTTTCTGTGATTTCATAAATTCTTTGATCAATGCCCCAGTGTGGATAGGAGCGACAAAGCAATCATAGATGTGGGAGCTTGTCAGGTTCCTGATCTTAGGGACATACAGCCGAAACGACAGGGAAATCATAATGAAAGGCGGTAAAAAGAACAACAATAATTGGTGATTGTTGCTTCTGACGATAAAGATATCAAAAACCATAAATAAGGTTGGTGCCAATAAAAAGATGATTTTTTGGAAAGAGGTAAACCAATACAAATAGGAGTTGTAATAACAAAGTTTTTGCATAAAAGACAACCCTTTTAACCGGCGCGGTTTGAAGTGGTCAAAAATTTGTTTCGTTCCTTGCGCCCACCGAGTCCGTTGTGAGGTCAGCTCTTTGGCAGTGTAAGGAGTGATCCCCAAGGCATAGGCTTTATTGATAAAAATCGTTTCATAGCCGGCGTCTTGTAAAAGCATCCCGGTCGCCATATCTTCGGTGATACTGCTGGTAGGAACGCCGCCGATCTCTTCAAGGGCACTGCGACGAATGATGGCATTGGTACCGATATGGATCAAAGCATTCTCACGAGAAAGTGCTGGTTCTAGAAAGCGCATGAATAATTCCTGTTCGTTGTACATGGATTTGCGCAGTAATTGAAAGGGATCTTTGTTATAAAATGTTTGTGGATATTGCACCAATGCGACTTTAGGATTGCGGAAATAGTCGACAGCTTCAAAAATAATGTTCTTTTTGACGATAAAGTCAGCATCCAGAAGCAAAATCAAGTCACTGCTGGTTTGGGACAAGGCATAGTTGATATTCCCAGCTTTGGCATTGGCATTTCCTTCGCGGGTCAAATAGCCGAGATTCATTCGCTCGGCCATTTCTTTTAGTTCCTCTCGATGGCCATCATCGCAGATATAGATTTTTTTATTGGGGTATTTCAAGGCTTTGACAGCTAATGCTGTGGCGATCACCAGCTTGATGTCTTCATTGTAAGTACAAATAAAAGCGGCGACACTTGGCAAGAATTCTTCTGCTTCATCCCCCTCGTAGCGGTATTCTTTTGAGAGCTTATTGGAAAAAAGGTAAACAAAAAAGCCATAGACAAATAAACCAATGACTTCCGCAATATAGAGAATGATCCCAAATACTAGTGAAGCAGAACTATCAATCGGGATCGTGAAAAATAAACGCCAAACCAAGTAAATAAACAGAAAAGTAATCGTGATCTTCGAAAACAGCTGTTTGATGCGATTATTTTTCTTTGCCAGGAAATACAACAAGAAAATGACCAAAAACAACCCAGATAAATAAACCAATTCCAAACCAATCTCCTCCTTTGTTATACTAAAATAGTAATAAGTTTTTAAAAATAAATCAAAGTAAACGATTGCATGTTTTTTAACATGTAAGAAAGAAGAAGGAGGACAAGTACGAAGAAGCGAAAAAAAGGCCATACAAAAACCCTCCAGCAACGAATTGCTGGAGGGTTTCATTTAATTGGCAGCTGCCAATGTTGCTTGGCTTTGTTTAGCATGATAGGCTTCCACGTCTAGGATTGCCTGTTTAAACATTTCTCGCGTGATCTCATAAGGCACGTGGACGATGTCATTGGTGGTCATTGCTTTGTCTAAGATTGCCTCAAGATCGCTGGTGTCGTTAAGGCCCATATCCGCTAGGCAAACCGGCAGTTTGTTTTCCTTCATAAAGGCGTAGATGCGCTGGAAGAGGGCTTCTTGCTGATCGAGCTGCAACAAGGCCAAAACGCCGTAACTAACGGATGCGCCGTGTAAATAGTCTTCCATTTTTTCCAAAACGGTCGTTCCGTAGTAAAAGGAATGAGCAAGGGCGGAGTTGTAATCATTGATGACTAAGACGGAAACTAAGCCGGTGGTTACGATGATATCCAAGACGACTTGCTCAATGGCATAAGACGGCTGATTGGCGGCACTGTCTTTCAAGGCTTGTGTGCCGTATTGCAATAAGCGTTCCGTGCACATTTTGCCGATTTGGATGCCTAACCCATCGGTGTAATCTAACTGATCGCCCCGCGCTGAAAATGTCGATTCGATCTCTTTGGAGAGGGCATCGCCGATTCCTGCCCATAAGTACTTGTCGGGGGCTTGGGCGATGATCTCACTGTCGATAAAGGCATGGGTCGGCGGTTGCGAAGGGAAAAACAACCCTTGCATCTCGCCGTTTTCTTTATAGATGACACAGACCGCGGTGACTGGTGAGCAGTTGGAGCCAATCGTTGGGAAGGTGAAGACTGGTTTGCCAGCTTTTTCCCCAACCACTTTGACGGTATCGCAGACGCGGCCGCCACCAACGGCGAATAGAACATCGGCGGCTTGGACACTTGGAGTAGCTAACAGCTGATCGACGTTTTCATAGGTCGAGTTGCCGCCGTACCACAAGGTATCCGTCACTTGGACTGCTGACGTTAAAGCGGCTTTAATCTTGTCTTCAGCTTTTTCAAGGGCGGTTTTTCCGCCGATGATCACGGCATTGGTGCCGTATGGTTTTACGATGTCATTTACTTTTTCGTAGGCGTCCGCCCCGATTGTGTAGTTTGGCAAAAAGATACTTTGACTCATACTGTTTTCCTTCTTTCTTGGCCACGAGATTGGCTAAAATTGGTCCGGTAATTTGATGGATCACCATGCCGACTGCGGCAGGGGTAACGGCTGCAGCAATGGCGGCAAAGTGGGCATTAGCTAACGAGATCGCTAGGCCGGTATTTTTCATTCCTAATTGAAACATGATGGATTTGGCTTGGGTGGCACTGACGCCCATCACACGGCTCAGACCATAGCCTGCGCCGTAGCCGATCAAGTTATGGAGCAAGACTAAGAAAATTACGATCAAGCCAGATTGGACGATGACGGCGCCGTTGCGAGCGACAGTTCCGGCAACGATCAATAAGATACTAACGGAAGAAATCAACACAAATGATTGTAGGAATCGCTCGATGTGCTTGGCAATGAGTTTGTGGACGATTACCCCTAAAATGATCGGCAAAAGCACCATCTGCAAGACAGACAAGAGCATTTCCCAGAAAGAGATCTCAGTATACTGACCAGCCAAGACGTAAACTAAAAAGGGTGTAACGACGGTCGCTAACAAGGTCGATACCGTGGTCATAGAAACGGTGAGGGCGACATCGCCTTTGCCGATAAAGGTCATGACATTGCTGGCGGTTCCACCAGAAACGCAACCTAGTAGGACAAACCCGATGATCAAACCGGAAGAAAGACCAAACAGCTGCGCTAAGCCGTAAGCCACCAAAGGACTGATGGTGAACTGGAAAAGCACTCCTAAGATGAATGCTTTAGGCTGTAAGACGACCATTTTAAAAGCAGCAACGTTTAAAGTCATCCCCATACAAAACATGATGATGCTCAGAAGAATCGTTGTACGAGGCGGAATCCATAAGAAGGGTTGCGGGAAAAAATAAGAGACGATCATCAATAAAATCATGATGTAGATCAAATACTTGTTTACAAAAGCAGCGATCGTGTTGACGGTTTTCATAATAAAAAATCATCCTTCCTTTTTTCTGCTTGACCAATCAAGTGTCCAAACAGAAGGGGTCTTTAGAATAAGTGCAGTGCATAACCGCGGGGAATCGGCAGCAGTTGTTCAACGAGCGTTTTCGGATCTATCTGACATCAATGTGTCAGTTTGTAAAAGGTCGCTTCCTTGAAAATGGGTATAAAAAAACACTCCATCTCAAGAAGCTGTTCTTCTTTTTGGATGCAATGTGAATAGGGACTCTTTGAATGTATAAAATCAAACAGTCCCGACTATAATAATAAAATAATTCGTTTGCTAACATTGGTGCGGGTCATATACGCCACCGTCCTTTTCTTTATTTGGAATTTTCTAAATATTTAAATTATTTCTACCTAGTCTACAAAAGAGTCGAGGCTTTGTCAATCGTTTGAGAAAATTTTTTTCATTTTTTTGGGTGTTTTTTTAAAAACATGGGTTTCTATGGGGAAAAACAGCAAGAATTGGTTTGTGCTGTGCCTTTTTCCCTTTTTTTAGGAACAGAATAGTTGTTGGATCTTGGTTTTTGTCCTACGATGATACTAGTAAGAGTTGGAAAAAGAAACGAGAGGAGCAAAGAAAATGAAAATTTTTGTCGTTGGTGCTACCGGACGGGTGGGCCAAAAATTGATCGCCTTTCTAGAAAAACAAGGACACATCGTTTATGCTGGTGCGCGCAGCAGTGAGAAAATCACAGAAACGGAGACGATCAAGCCCGTGTTCTTTGATTTACACACGGAACCGGAAGAGATGGCGGCCAAATTCGCCGATGCGGAAGCGGTATACTTCGTGGCGGGTTCCCGAGGCAAAGACTTGCTGCAATCTGATCTGTATGGTGCGGTCAAAGTGATGCAAGCCGCTGAAGCAAAAGGAATTAAGCGCTACATCCACCTTAGCTCAGCCTATGCCTTAGAACCTGAACAGTGGCAAAGGGAAGGCATGGCGTCATTGATGGATTACACGATCGCCAAGTTTTTCTCTGATCGCTGGCTGATCGACAACACCGCACTAGACTATACGATTTTGCAGCCGGGTGCGTTGAAAGAAACACCAGGATCTAGTTTGATCGAGATCAGTGAAACGACCTCTGGTGCGCTCCCCATCGAGGATGTCGCCGTCTTGTTAGGTGAAATGCTGGAACGTCCAGCAACCTATCAAAAAGTCATCAAAGTCCAAGCTGGGGAAACACCCATCAGTGAGGCACTGGATCAGCTTTAAGGCGAGCCTTTGGGCTTGAAGAGAATGTACTGAAGGAGCTGTACGGCGACGAATCGCGGCAATGAATCGTTGTCGTGCGGCTTTTTTTCGTAAAAACTTTGAGATGCCCCTTCATTGCTATGAAAGCGATGACTCTTGACTTTGGAAAAATAGTTTGTTACGCTTATTGCTAACTTTAGAGGGGGTGGTAAACGAATGTCAAGCGACTCGAGTGACGGTGAGCAGAAACACTATTTTGACTTACCTTACTTTTTAATTGAATAGGAGACCAACAACAGCGCGTTATTTAGGAGCAGTTTCTAAATAAGGGGCTTATTTGTGTTATCCATCAATGAAAAAGAAAAGGAAGAAGAAAAAAATGAATAAAAAAGAGTTTCAGTTATCAGTGTCAGAAACAATCGAACAGTATCAGGTGCCGTCAATCGATCAAGGATTAGATGAGGCGCAAGTAACCGAGCGGTTAGAAACCTACGGATTGAATCAATTAGCGGTCAAAAAAACTGCCAAGTGGCGGTTGCTGCTGCGACAATTCCATAACACGATCATCTACATTTTGATTTTCTCTGCCATCTTAACGCTGCTGATGGGGCATTTCTCTGATGCCGTGATCATTGGCATCGTCGTACTGGTCAATGCGTTGATCGGTTATTACCAAGAAGCCAATGCTTCCGATGCGTTAGAGCGGATCAAAGAGATGCTATCAGCAGAAGCCACGGTCTATCGGAATGGGATTCGTCAAGATATTCCAGCTGCCGAAGTCGTTCCAGGGGATGTCGTATTCCTAGAAGCTGGTGACAATGTGCCCGCAGATCTGCGAATCATCGAAGCCGACAACTTGCGTATCCAAGAATCCGCCTTGACTGGTGAAGCCGATTCGGTGGAAAAAATAACAGATGCCTTAGTGGATGAAGCAACCCCATTAGCAGAACAACGGAATTTGGCGTTTGCTTCAACTTCCGTGACGTCAGGAAGCGGGAAAGGGATCGTGATTGCTACCGGCGCCACGACTGAGATCGGGAAAATCTCCACAGAAGGGCGTTTGCTTCGACTTCCGTGACGTCAGGAAGCGGGAAAGGGATCGTGATCGCTACTGGCGTCAAGACTGAGATCGGGAAAATCTCAGCTGAAGTCAATCAAACGGAAGAACGAAAAACGCCGTTGATGAAAGAGATCGATGGACTGGGGAAAGGCATCACCTATGTGATCATGGGCGTGGC
>ERZ505997.555-NODE-555-length-6917-cov-6.68814_pt1 | contig 6917 bp, 8 predicted proteins | sample MGYA00513580_ERZ505997 | MGnify/ENA metagenome assembly ERZ505997
CTGATATGAAAGAGTTTATTCAACTTAATCGGCTATTGTTTTTCGTTGCTAGCTGGATATATTGGTTTTGGACAGAAAGGGGTAGAGCCCCATTCAAGAGTATGGAAGCATCTGGATGTTTTTTGAGTTCTTTTAAAAAGTTTTCTTTGTTTTTTGGTTGGATCATTTCAGCAACAGTCATACTAAGATAGCAGCGTTCCCTGAATGTCCCTAAATATTTATGCTGTTCTTCAGGGTTCACTAAAGGTGTACCATAAAGTCCCTTATCCAAATGGCTTTTTACATCATCTTGTGCCATAAAAAATACCCTCCTTCTTCTCTTTGTCTTTCTTACGATTATAGCATATTCCCAATAATACCTAAAACATATGAAAAAGCGGTTGCTTTTGTTCAACGATTCACTTAAAATAAGAATGAAAATCATTCTCAATTAGAAAGGTGGATTGGATGCGCTACGGACGACTAGTAGCATTATTAGTTATTTTAAGTAGTATTTCATTGTTCATCGGAGTATCGAATGTACAATTGTCAGAACTGCTCCAGTTAGATGGGCAAAGCTTACAAATCTTGCTAGTGACTCGTTTGCCACGAACGATTTGTTTGATCCTTGTGGGAGCGACCAGTAGTATTTGTGGGTTGATCATGCAACATTTGACCCAAAATAAATTTGTTTCACCAACGACTGCGGGCACGATGGATAGTGCGCGTTTAGGTATTTTAGTGGCTATGATTTTCCTACCTGGTGCATCCTTGATTGTCCGATCCTTGACAGCATTTTGCTTTGCTTTTGCAGGAACATTGCTTTTTTTATCCCTTACGCGATTGTTCCCCCAGAAAAATCAATTGATGCTTCCGTTGATTGGAGTCATGTTAGGGAATATCATTGGTTCAGTTGCTACTTTTTTTGCTTATCAATTCCAGTTGGTACAAAATATGACTTCATGGCTTCAAGGAAATTTTGCGACTGTGATACGAGGAAATTATGAGTTATTGTATGCTGTTGTTCCATTGTTGCTCTTGGTTTGGCTATTTGCTTACCGATTTACGATCATTGGTCTGGGCGAATCGTTTGCAGTAAATTTGGGAATAGATTACCAGAAGATGCAGTTTTTAGGCATTGGCTTAGTATCATTGGCTAGTGCAGTCATGTTGATCATGGTAGGAAGCATTCCTTTTATCGGAGTGATCATTCCGAATCTTGTCTCTAGAATATATGGAGATCAAGTGCACAAAACAATTGGCGTAACTGCTTTAGCAGGTAGTTTGTTCTTAGTATTTTGCGATCTTGTCGCTCGCGTGTTGATTTTTCCTTATGAAATACCAGTCAGTGTGATCGTTGGAATCATCGGTGGGGCTATCTTCCTTTATCTTCTGATAAGGGGGCGACGATATGCTTAAAAAAAAGCCATCTATTTTTATTGGTATGCTTGTTCTTGTTTTATTTGTTACAGGAATGTACTTGACGATCCATACATATGGAAACTGGCATTTTGCATGGGCATTGAGGAGTAAGAAAATTTTTGCATTTATCCTTGTCTCGCTAGCTGTCAGCAGTGCCACAATCAGCTTTCAGACAATTACGCATAACCAGTTTTTGACTCCTTCAGTATTGGGACTTGAGTCGTTATATGTCCTTGTCCAAACGGTCCTTTTCTTCTTTATCGGAGGAGTGACGATGCTTCAGCAGACAGGTACAGTTTTTTTCTTATTGAACGTTGGGCTGATGGTCGGGCTGAGTCTATTGTTATTTTTCTTTCTTTTGAAAAAAATGAGAGCGAATCTTTTTTTATTACTGATGTCAGGGATGATTTTAGGTACGCTTTTTGGTAGTGTCAGTACCTTTTTACAAGTCATCATGGATCCGAATGAATATGATTTGCTTCAAGGCAGATTATTTGCAAGCTTTGGCAATATCCAGAGTCAGTATCTTTTGCCTGCTTCTTTGATCATTATCGGCTGCTGGTACCTGTTATTTCGATATCGACATGTGCTAGACGTTTTCCATCTCGGAAATGAACAAGCAGTAAACCTCGGGATAGACACAGATCGTTTTGAATTTTTGATTTTATGTTGTGTCAGTCTTTTGACAGGGACATCAACGGCTCTTGTGGGTCCAGTTACTTTTTTAGGGTTTATTGTCGCAAATATCAGTTATCGTGTCTTTTCTACTTATCGTCATGGTCAGCTATTTATCGGAAGCTTTCTGGTAGCTATGCTGTTTCTGACAGGAGGACAGCTCGCAGTAGAGCAGATTTTCGGCTGGAATACAACAGTGAGTGTCGTCGTTGAATTTGTCGGAGGAATTTATTTTGTCACAAAATTGATTCGCGAAAGGAAGAGTATCCTATGATTGATTTACAAAAGGTCAATAAACTGTACCATGGAAAATCAGTGGTTAAAGATGTACAGTTAACGATTCCTGAAAAGAAGTTGACTGCTTTTATCGGTCCAAATGGTGCTGGAAAGTCAACGGTGTTGTCGATGATCAGTCGTTTGATACCAAAAGATACAGGTGAAATCTATTTAGACCATAACGAAGTAAAGGCTTGGAAATCCAATGAATTAGCCAAAAAATTATCGATCCTACGACAATCGAATGAAATAAATGTCCAAATCACCGTGAAAGAATTAGTAGAATTTGGACGATTTCCTTATACGAAAGGAAAATTGACGACAAAAGACGAGGAAATCGTTCAGGAATCACTGGAACACCTTGGGTTAGAAGAAATAGCGGATCAATCGATTGACACTCTTTCAGGCGGTCAACTCCAACGTGCGTATATTGCAATGGTGCTAGCGCAAGACACGGATTATATTTTACTGGATGAACCTTTGAACAATCTAGATATGAATTTTGCGGTTCAAATCATGCAGATCTTAAAAAAATTAGTACAAGAAATCGGGAAAACAATTGTTATTGTTCTTCATGATATCAACTTTGCTGCAAGTTATGCAGACGAAATTATTGCAATGAAAGATGGGCAGTTATTCACGCAAGGAACGACCCAAGAAATGATAAAAAAAGATGTACTGGACGAATTGTACGAAATGGACATACGAATTTGTGAGATTGAAGGTCGCAGATTCTGTCTTTATTTCTAAAACTAACATTAGGAGAGAAGAGATGAAAAAATTAGTAGTAGGTATCTTGATTCTAGCATCATTTGGTTTAGCAGCATGTGGAAATAGTGACAACACCAGTCAGGCAGATACAAAGAAAAGCAGTACGCAAGCTGAAACGGCATTAACGATAAAAGACAGTAATGGCGATCAAATCGAGGTGCCAAAGAATCCTGAAAAAGTCGTCGTATTCGACAATGGTTCTTTAGATACGATGGATGCTCTTGGTGTTGGAGATAAGGTAGTTGGAGCAGCTACAAGCAGCCTTCCTGAGTATCTTTCATCCTATAAAAAAGTGGAATCAGCAGGTGGGATCAAAGAACCAGACTTAGAAAAAATCAATCAGCTTCAGCCAGACCTGATCATCATTTCTGGCCGGCAAAGAGATTTTCAAAAAGATCTAAGTCAAATTGCTCCGACCATTTTCCTTTCTTTAGATGCGAAAAATCCATGGGAATCTTTCCAGCAAAATGTCACTGCTTTAGGGGAGATCTTTGGTAAGCAAGAAGAAGCTAAAACTCAATTAGAGGAATTATCTAGTGCAATCGATCAGACGAAAAAGAAAGCAGAAGCTACTGACAAAAAAGCACTAGTCACACTTGTGAATGAAGGGCAATTATCAGCCTACGGATCTGGTTCTAGATTCGGTTTCATCCATGATTTATTTGGCTTTGAACAAGCAGATGATCAAATCGAAGCATCCACTCACGGTCAAAGTGTTTCTTATGAATATGTGCTGGAAAAAAATCCGGATATCTTATTTGTAGTAGACAGAACAAAAGCTATTGGTGGAGACGACAGCAAAGATGATATTTCTGCCAATGAACTGGTAGCACAAACGAATGCTGGTAAAAATCAGCAGATCATCTCCCTTGAACCAGATGTCTGGTATTTAAGCGGGGGCGGTTTAGAATCAATGAAACTGATGATCGAAGATGTGAATCAAGCATTTAAATAGCATAAATAACAGAGGATTAAACTCTCATACTATGTAACAATAATGTTTCTTACATTCTTAAATAGCAAGAGCCTATCCTCAAAGAAGTTATCAAAAACCATCCGTAAAATCGTATTGATGATTTTACGGATGGTTTTTATTTATTTGGGAAATCTTTTTTCAACGTGAATTCATTCTCTACATCATACGGGTTGATTCTAGAATGGGGAGTGGCAAAAAATAGTGTGATCCATTTTTTCAGCATCAAGATCGCCTCCTTTGATTTGAATCAAAGGTACAAAGCGAAACTTAGATAAAACTTAAATTTAGATATTTTTATTTTGTACCGATCTCTTCTTTAAACGATGTTCCATCTGCTGCTTCTCGGCAATAAGTCCACTAGACTAGAAAATATGAGAAGCTATTTTCTGTCCAGCGTTCTTATTACTCAAAGCAAATCGCAGTTGTCACAATCTCTTCTAAACGATGTTCCATCTGCTGCTTCTCGGCAATAAGTCCACTAGACTAGAAAATATGAGAAGCTATTTTCTGTCCAGCGTTCTTATTACTTAAAGCAAATCGTAGTTGTCACAATCTCTTCTAAACGATGTTCCATCAGCTGACCTTCGGTATTAGCTCAAAGCACTGATTTCACAACCTCTATTTAGGCATGTGTCTCAGCAAGCGGTTGATAGTTGATGATCTGCATTTTTCGATAAAAATCGGCGGGAAGCTTACTCCACCGTTTTAATAATTGATAGAAATAACTCTCTTCTGCTTTGATTTTATACTCGCTTAATATCAATCCAAAACTATTCGTTTTTTTTGAAGCTAATTTTTTATAAATATCCAATGCTTTGGTTTTATCTTCATTGACAAAGAGTGTTTTTACTTCAATATAAGAACCCTCGATATTTTGTGTTTCTTCGATAAAATAGATGTTTTTTATATATTCCTTCATAGTGATTCCTCCAAAGAAGTCTTTTTATTTGATAAGTTTACTCTACCGAAGAGTTGTTAATAATCCGTGAACAAAAAGTAATTCTTTTTCCAATAGTTGTTAAAGGTTTTTTATTTTTTATAGTATTTTTTGTTATTTAAGAAAGGAATAAGGTTAAACAAATAACAGGTTGCTTTTTGGGTCTTTTTCCGTTCAAGAAACTGAACGAAGAAAAGGGAAAGTTGTCTCTTTTGTGATAAGAGAAATCATAATAAACGAATGACTTACTTTCCAATAAATTGAGAACAGTCAGAACCAGACAAATTAGTTGCATCTGATGAATAAAGTGATTATTCTATGACATGAGGTGATACAGATGAAATTAGAAGTGACAAAAGAAGCACAAGAAGTATTGAAGAATAAATTAGAAGCAGACGATCAACTTTTATTAGATATCGAAAACGGTGACGGTCCATTTGCAGAAAGCCAAGTCAGTTGCCAATTGGACACGGCATTTCGATTGATCATTGTCAAAAAAGATACACAAACAGATCTAAGTCTTTATTCTGTAGTGGCTGATACACCAGTTGGACCAATCAAAATCAAAGACAGTGCAATACTTTACATGGATGATCCATCCACACTTGCTTTAGAACCAACTTATAATAGTTTACAATTAAAAGGACCAAGCGGCTTGAGAAAAGGCAACTTGCAAGTTGTTCGAAAAGACTAGAGGGATAAAATGGGAAAATTGGCGATCATCAGCGACCTACATGTGGACATCAAGAAATTCGGCGAATCAGAGCTGATGCAGCTTTGGCAAGTTTTGCAAAAGCACAAGATCACTCGGCTTCATCTAGCCGGAGATACGGCTAATAAAGTAGACCGTTGCCTAGCTGTTGTCGAATTTTTCGTCAATAAAGGATTATCTACGACATTTCATTTCGGCAATCACGAGTTGGCAGATGTGCCCAATGAACAGATGATGGACCATTTTCCAGACCCACATTTTTTAAATGAACGGTATATTGCTTTAAATGAGCAGACCGTTCTTTTAGGGATGAATGGCTGGTACGACTATCAGTTTTCCGAATTGAAAGATTACGAGGCAATCGTACGAATGAAGCGTTTGTATTGGTATGATCGGTTCATCCAGCGTGGGAAAACAGATCTCGAGGTCAATGCAGAAATGCTTGCAGCTGCAAAAAATTTGCTAGACCAGCTGGAAGCAAAAAAACTTGAGGTGATTTTATCCACTCATTTCGTTCCTAAACGGGCATTTATCATGTATCAATCTGCTCCTTATGAGCGCTGGAACAAATTAAATGCATTTTTAGGATCAGAATCATTCGGAGAATTACTTGACCGTTATTCAAATATCAAACAAGTAGTTTTTGGCCATACGCATCGTCGCTTTGAAGATAAATCCATCGGTCACACGATTTACAGCTGCAGACCTTTTGGTTATTATTATGAATGGCAGCTGACCCGAGATTTTGTCTTGAAAGAACAGCTGTTAGATAGCTATGAACCCATGAAATTACGTGTCCTCTTGCGTGCCCATCATCCGGCCTTTCAAGCCTATCAAACACAACATTTGCAAGAGGAATTTGAACAGGCGATGACAATCGTTCCGTATTGAGACAGCATTAGTAATGTGTAAAAGAAAATACCTTGTAAAACATAAGGATAAGTAAGAGCAGTAGATCCATTTATCGTGGATATGCTGCTTTTTTTGTGGAAAATAATCAGCGAATGTTTATTTGATCGGATGATTTGTAACTCGCAGAGTACTAGATGCAAGCGTTTATTCTTTTTTTGAACGATAATCACAAAAAAAAATATAATATACATTTTTTATTTAATCTTAATTGTCAAATTAAGTTAGACAGATCATCAATACTTACGTAACTCAAAAAT
>ERZ505997.585-NODE-585-length-6673-cov-5.33243_pt1 | contig 6673 bp, 5 predicted proteins | sample MGYA00513580_ERZ505997 | MGnify/ENA metagenome assembly ERZ505997
ATCGTCTTAGAAGACGGACGGATCACACAGCGTGGTACCCATCAGGAGTTGATCGAAACCCCAGGGTGGTACCAAGAACAGTATTACCATCAACAGTTAAAGGAGGACGATACAAGTGTTCTCAACGATTAAGCGCTTGCTCACGTATTTGAGCTATTATAAAAAACAATTTACCGTGGGCGCGATCTTGCTGTTGCTGGCAGCAGCGCTCGAACTGACTTCACCACTGATTGCCAAACAGCTGATCGACCGAGTGATGACACCGGCGGTTGACAGCAGAAACCTAAATACGATGCTTTTGATCCAATTACTCGCTGGGTATTTGCTGGTCAATTTGATTGGTTCCCTTTTTCGTTATATCAGCTTGCTACAATTGCGAAAAATGTCCAACAGTATTGTCAAAAAAATGCGGGATCAGCTTTTTGACCATATGCATAAATTACCGGTTTCTTACTTTGACCAGATCCCAGCAGGTAAAGTCGTCGCACGGATCACGAATGACACCGAAGTCTTGCGGTCTAATTTCTACGTGATCGTGATCAGTAATTTGTTAAGCAACATTATCCAAATCATTGGTGCGTTTATTGCATTATTTCTTTTGAATCGCACTTTAGGAGCAGCGATGCTGATTTTGATCCCGATTCTGGGCATCTGGCAGCATTTTTATACCAAATATGCCTCTCGTTACAATTTAGCAATGCGGGAATATATCTCACAAATCAGTGGGCAGTTAAATGAATTTGTCCAAGGAATGGCGATCATCCAAGCCTTCCAACGAGAAAAGCAGTTGCAGAAAGAATTTAATGAAACAGTAGAGAAATGGTTCAAAACTGGACGTAAATACCTCTTGCTCGATTCAAGTATCGCTTGGGGATTAGGCAATTTGTTGCGAAATTCAACGATCTTGATTTTGATCACGACCTTGGCCGCCTTTTTCCTTGATGGCCGCTTGGCGATATCAGCAGGTTTGCTGTATGCCTTTATTGATTACATCAACCGCCTGTATGATCCCATCGAGGGGCTTGTCCAAACCATCACCAACGTGCAGCAATCATTAGCTGCTGGACAGCGGGTCTTTGAGTTTGCTGATCAGCCGGTTGAAAAACAACAAAGTGAGCAGCTGACTGTTACGAATGGCGATGTTTCTTTCCAACAGGTGACCTTTGGCTACGACCCTGAGCAAGCGATCTTGCACGATATCAACTTTGACGTTGCCGCAGGAGAGACCATTGCTTTAGTTGGTCATACTGGTTCTGGAAAATCGAGTATTTTGAACCTGTTGTTCCGTTTTTATGATCCGCAGCAGGGAAAAATCGTTGTGGATGGACAAGTGATCGCTGATTATGATCGTCATAGTTTAAGAGATTCAATGGCGATCGTCATGCAAGATCCCTATCTATTTACTGGAACGATCGCCAGCAACATCGGAATGAACGATCCAACGATCACCGAAGCGATGATTATCGATGCCTTGAAACAAGTCGGCGCTGACTACCTTTTGAGCCGTTATGAAAAAGGCATCCATCATCCAGTCGTTGAAAAAGGCAATGAGTTTTCTAGTGGAGAACGCCAGCTGATCAGTTTCGCCCGTGCGCTGGTCTTTGATCCAAAAATCTTGATTCTGGATGAAGCGACGAGCCATGTGGACACTGAAACAGAGTCCATCATTCAAAAGGCGATGACCGTCTTGCAAAAAGGACGGACGACCTTCATGATCGCTCACCGTTTGTCAACGATCAAACAAGCCGATCAAATCTTGGTCCTAGACCAAGGGAAGATCGTGGAACGGGGAACCCATGCGAGTCTTGTCCAAGGGCAAGGAATCTATCAGCAAATGTATCAAATGCAGGCAGAACAGCTGTAATCAGCGGTGATTGCCGACAACGTTAACCGTAAAAGAAAATCCTTGAGCCTCCTGCATGGGAAGTGGCTCAAGGATTTTTAATATAATGCGAAGGTGCAGCCAATCATCTATGGGGAGTAGGAAGAGGAGGCCTTCGCTTATATATCAGTAGGAAAAGCGGCAAGGTGTTGTCGCAATTTTGCTAAGAAATGCTCGCCGATCACTGATAACGGGCGAGCGTTCTTTTTAATGAGGATGATCTCACCCTCGGACGCGTCGATCAAAGGAAGAAAAGCCAAGCCTTGGCGTTCTGGTTGGGCAACGATCCCCGAGCCGGTTCCATAAAGATCCGTCTGCTGTAATAGCTGGACCATCGTGCCTCGATCGCTGACATGCACCACTTGAGGGCTTTGAGCAAAGTCGATCAAATCCTCGGAAAAGAACGAATAGCGTTCATCTTCTTGCAAAAAGCGTACTTGCGGATAAGGGGCGAGATCCTTTAAGGAAAGCTGCTTTTTTTCTGTCAAGGGATGAGTCCCTCGTAAAAAGACATGGGGGCGAAACCGTCCCAATGCCTCGAAGGACAATTGGGCACCTTGTAACAGTCGTTCCAATCCTGCTTGGTTTTGCTCATTCAAATAAAGAACCCCAAATTCACTTCGATATTGCTGCACGTCCGTGATTACCTTTAAGGTCGTGGTTTCTAAAAGGCGAAACTGGCGACAGTCGGGAAATTCCTGCAGCAGCTCACTGAAAATTCCAGCCGTGAAATCATAGTGCTGGCTTGCGATAGTGAAGGTTTGATTCGCTGCTTGCTTGCTGGAAAAACGTGTTTGCAGCTGCGCCACTTGACTCAAGATCGGCTGGGCATGGTCTAGAAATTCCGAGCCTTCAGCAGTCAAGCGGGCGCCTTGATTCGTACGCTCAAAAAGCTGGACCTCCAATTCTGTTTCCAACTCTTTCACGGCTTGGGAAAGACTTGGCTGTGAGAGATACAGCCGCTTGGCTGCTTCACGAAAACTTCCATGGTCAGCGATCGCTTGCACGATCCGCATTTGTTGAATATTCAATTTTTGACCTCCTTTACAAAGATTCAGACGGAAAAAGGGTCCACCAATCAATAGTAGTCAGTTCTTTTCCTTCTATAATAGAAGCTTCTTAAAAAATAAGACGACAGTTGCTGCTTATTGCTACTTTTCAAGCGGTCATTGCAATTCCTCAGGAATAAACCAATAACCCGTTTGATTCTCTTCTGCCAGCAGTTCTTTAAAGGCTTCAGAATGATAAGCTGCCACCACTGCCTGTGCCCAATCACTATCTTTATTGGCTTCTTTTACCGTTGCCACCAGTTCATATTCTTGCAAAATGTCTTCACTTAATAGGCTTTCCTCTGCAGCGATTCCAGCACTATAAACGATGCTGCCGGGAATCACCGCATAGTCTAAATCTGCTAAGCTGCGGGGGATTTGGGCAGAATCCATCTCGACGATGTCCAGGTCATAAGGATTGTTAGTAATGTTTCTCAAAGTCGCGTCAATGGGCGCCACTTCGGAGTCAAGCTCGATCCAGCCGGCTTTTTGTAGCAGCAACAGGGCCCGGGCACTATTTGACGGATCATTGGGGATCCCGATGGTATCGTTTGCTTCAATCGCTGTTAAACTGTCCTTTCTGCCAGGATACAAGCCGGCTGGAACGGTAGGAATCGGTGTGATACCCACTAAATCGGCATCCGTGTTTTCATTGAAGTTTTCTAAATAGGCGGTGTGTTGATCGACGTTTAAGTCGATCTCGCCATCGTTCAATGCAATGTCCGCTTCCAAGACCCCAGTAAAGCCAATATCCGTCACAGTATAGCCAGCTTCTTCTAAAATCGGTTTGATTCCTTTGAGAAACAGTTCGCTGTAAGGCCCTGGTGTCGTCCCCAATCTGATTTCTGTCTGCTGCTCTTCGGCATTTCCCGTTACGTCTTCTTGATTGCCACAACCGGCAAATAAAACTAAGGACAATAAACCAATACCCACACCCAATCGAATCTTTCGTTTCATAACTTTTCCTCCTTTTTTATAAAAAAAGCCTTCCCAAAGAATAGTCTTTGGGAAGGACGATCATTTCGCGGTACCACCTTCATTTGTTTTTTGTTGAAACAAAAAACCTCAGTCAGTTCATCAAATAAACTGCATTGCGCTATCGGGCTTTCTCCGTCGGGGATTGTTCGTCCACGAATGCTCAAAGGTCATCTTCGGATCGTCTTCCTTACTCGTTTCCACCAGTTCCGAGCTCTCTTGAAAGAAAGGGGGGATCGTACTCTTCTTCTCACTGCATGTGTATGAAATTAGTAGTATCTTAGAACAAGATGAGAAAGTTGTCAATTGCTTTCGTGATAGGTGATTCCAATCACTACGCAGGTAGTAGGGGAACAAATGGGGAAGGGTAAGAATAGATCAATAAGGCAGGAAAAGCAGATGAATGGTCGAAATCGCTTGGTTGGGTTAGAATCGAAGCACAAAATAAAAAAAGAGGCGAGGAAATGAAATTACTTTTGATTGGACACACCGGCACACTTGGGCAGCTTTTAGTTGAAGGCTTTCAGCAGCTACCAGAGGTGGAGCTGATCACGGCTAGCCGTAGCAGCGGCGATCATCAGGTCGAAATTGCGGATGCAGACAGTGTCAGCCAGCTATTTGCAGCTACTGGGAAAGTGGATGCCATTGTTTCCGCTGCGGGAAGCACAGTGTTTAAACCCTTTGAGGAATTGACGCCAGCAGATATTCAACAGTCGGTGGCTTCGAAGCTGCAAGGACAAGTCAACCTTGCGTTGATTGGCCAGCATTTTCTCAATGAAGGCGGCAGTATCACACTGACTTCTGGAATTATCAAAGACGAATTCATCCCAATGGGCACGCCTTCAGCACTGGTCAACGGCGGTTTGGAAGCCTTCGTGGCATCGGCAGCTTTTGAGATCGGTCATGGGCTACGAATCAATGCAGTCAGTCCCAATGCGCTTGTGGGTTCTTGGGAAACCTTCGCCGATTCTTTTAAAGGCTTTATTCCCGTTGGTGACGCACCCGTTTTTGCAGCGTATCAAAAAGCAGTTTTTGGGATCATGACTGGCAAAACTTTCACCGTTTATTAAGAAAAGCAGAAGTAGCAAAAACCGCCAAATCACAGCTGACTTGGCGGTTTTTGTTCTGCTGAAAAAGAGGTAGCAAACAGTTAAGAAGAGAGCATTTGGGTTTTCAGCTTGGGCATTTCTGCTTTGAGTTGTTGGCGAGCAAAAGCCAAGTCATTGATCCAAGAAGCAATCGCTTCTTTTTCTAAGAACAGAGGCATTCGATCATGGACTGGTTCAACAGAATCGTTCGCGGCAGTCGTTAGAATGATTGATTCAGTTTCGATCTGATCCTCTTTTTGAAGGATGCGATAAAAACCAGCGGCATAAATCACGTGATCTTGCGAAAAGAGGAACTTTTCCTTTTCATGATTCCATTCATAGAAACCAGACATCGGAAAGACACAGCGATGCTCTTGGAAAGGTTTGCGAAAAGTCGGTTTTTCTTCAACGGTCTCAGAACGGGCATTGATCATCAAATGCCCTTTTTTAAAGCCGGTAAAGCCCCATCTTGTCACACCAGCTACAACTTGTTGTTGTTGATTTGCACCGATGGTTACGACATGATTGGAAGGGAAAACATCATTGACAGCGACAGTCTGTTGGCGCTTGCGGGCTTTCGCCGCGGCTTCTTGATAATATTCTGACAATTCGCCAGTTGTTGGGTCAAATAAGTATCGGCCGCACATGGACGGGTCACTCCTTTTTTTGGATTGGCTGCTGCCTTTGTTTCAGTATAAAGACTCAAGGCGTCAAAACCAACTAACTTGCTTCACTTCTCGATTCAACAAGAAAAGGATCATAAACATATGTAAAAAGTCAGGAGTATCGCTTGATTTTCTGGAAATCAGATAACAAAAAAAGGCAGTCACCTACTGAGGTTGACAGCCTTTTTTATTCTAGTTGGTTAGCCAATTTTTTTAACTCTCCCGCCGATTTTATTTGCGAAACGTTCAGCATCTTCTCTGCAAGTATAGGTCAATGCAATTGTTTTGTCCCGTGTTCTTTTTCCTTCGGCGGTTAGATAACCATGAAAGATTTTAATCGCATACAATAGATAAACACCTCCTTATCCTTGGTAATAATAACAAATTTACCGCTTACATTCAAGGGATATAGCAAAAGTTTATTTTTTGTTAGTTATTTTATTAAGAATTTATTCAAAGGTTTAAGAAACGATTGAAGGAGAAAGGGAGGGGGTGGAATAGACCAATGCGCATTTGAAGGAATAAGCTCCAGGGAAAAAGAGGAATGTTTCTGAATTTCCATCAAATAAAGAAACTGGTAACTGCTTGAATTATTCTTTTGCTACGCCAATCGAATAGACCAATCCACGAGGATCAAAATGGCCGAAAGAAAACCTATGATAAAGCGTAGCTGCCAAGCAGGGAATCCATCGTAAGGGATAGGGGCAAGTACGAAAAGAGAAGAGTGGTCCAAACTAAGCACCTATTTCTGTATTTTTTGATCAAAGAAAAACACCAGACCTTGTACTTTCACAAGATCTGGTGTTTCATCAGTTGCCCCGATAAACAAATCGCCCATCAAATACGGTCGCTTCAACGGTCGTTTGAAGCAATTCTTCGGCAGTCAAAGGCAAGATGTTTTGGGACAAAATACAAAGATCGGCTAAACAGCCAACTTCTAATCGCCCGATATCTTGCCGACTCAATGCTTTAGCGGCGCCTGTGGTGTGGGCATAGAGGGCATCGGCGATGGTG